>Ga0209251_1000063_pt1 | contig 97624 bp, 84 predicted proteins | sample SaaInlV_100m_DNA_6_FD_184665 | JGI IMG/M metagenome (GOLD analysis project Ga0209251, IMG submission 184665) | Marine microbial communities from expanding oxygen minimum zones in the Saanich Inlet - Saanich Inlet SI073_LV_10m_DNA (SPAdes) (version 2) | ecosystem: Environmental > Aquatic > Marine...
CACTCTCGCCTGCCATGATACGGCTCTCCCGCCACATCACTCAAATGCTTTGTTTTTCCATTGATGTTCCCAAATACATATGATGGAGGGTGCATATCTCTGTACATGGGATTGGGCGTAAGCATTGCTGGCTTCTGTCTCATTTTACTCTCAATACCGCTGAGTTACGCCATTCATCGATGGAGAAATGGAGAGGAGGCAGAACCGTTTGAACAGTTTCTCGGCTCGAAAACCTCTTTTTTCATACTTGCAGGGATTACTGCCTTGTGGATCATTCCCTACGGGCTGTTTGCACTCATACCAATCATCTTCCTTCTGTCTGTATCTAGTCCAGCAGGACGGCTTGATTGGAAAGAATATCGGAATGAGCGACTTGTTGCGATTTTCATTGTATTCTTGATGCTCGGACTATCTGGCCTAATGCCCTGTGATGAACCACGTTCGCCAGAAGAGTGGGGCGAGCCGTTTGCACGAGAAAATCCGTATGCTCCGGCATGGCCTGCTAGCGAACAATTCACTTGGATTCTTGTCGATGATTTGGATGCCTCAAATTTTGAAGTTGTTCAGAGTCTACGAATCCGCACACCTCATCAGTTCGGTACGTTCAGTCAAGTTGAGTCTTCAATTGCAATCTCATCACTGTTTGGTCTCGAGAACGAACGGATGCGTCAAGCAATCGATATTGTAGATGAACGAGTATCCTTTATTCGAATTGACAGTGATGAATTCAAACTGGAACAGAGAGGGGATGCTCAAGAGCATACGTTCCGCCCTTCTTCGGGAGATGTCAAAATGAACGTCTGGGTGTATGATTGTCTTGCCACATCAGGAACAAATTCTGATGGAACAAAAATAGGAGAAGTAGTCATTGCAGGAGTACCTAGTTGGGGCGGTGTGCTTGATTTAGTGGTCATTGTTCGACCAGTATTCCACGACGGGTTATCGAGCGATCCTTTTGCGGAAGCACTCGTGTCAAACTGGCTTGACTCAGAAGTTTAGGGCGTACGAAACTTTATCTACATTCTATTTTTAGGGAGGCCGAAAACGGAGGGCCTCTACTTGCGAAGCAACACTAAAAAACCACTACTGCTAGCCTTTTTGATTCTGATTGCCTCTGTTGCCGGATGTATCGGTAACGATGATGATGATGATAAAGAAACATTGACTATTGCTTTCAACTTGAAAGACGATTACACAAATGTTGACGAAAACCCACAACGATTTGCCGACTACTTGGCAGATACTCTTGATATGAATGTCGAGTTGTATCCAATCGATTCTGAAGGGGCAACTCTTCAAGCACTTCGATTTGGAAATGCAGATATCGCCTTCATGGATGGAGCTGCTGCATGGATTGGATGGCAGCAATACGGTCTCGAAGCCTTAGCTGCTGACCAAAAGAGCGATGGTCGTACGTATTACGACGCACATGCCGTAGTTCTGAAAGATTCTGAAATGGCTACGGCGAGTTTGGATGCTGATGCTTCCACTGATCCTTTCTCTCTTCTTGCTGGAAAGACCTCCTGTCACACAGGATGGCTCAAGTCAGCAGGAATGCTTCTTCCTATGGGGCATCTTATCGGAAACGGATATGCAAACGTTATCGGCGATTCAGATGATATCGAATCCGTCCGTTCAACAATTCTCAACTACTTCAGCGAAGATGCAAGCATCCCTGATTCAGGAACACCTTACTATTCCTACTCTGGAGCACTTCGCTGTCTTTCAGAAGGAGTCGGAGACGTTGCATTCGTGAAAGATTCAACTGTTTCATCTTACTGTGCAAACACAGATACATCCACAAATGAAGATTGGTGCCTCTCCTCAGACGAGTATATTCTCTTGCCATCTTATGGTCAAGCGCCTTCACATCCAGTCATGTACAATCCAGAACTTCTTGACAATGAAAAAGTTAAGCTGATTCAAGATGCTTTGGTTGCTATGAAGGATTCAACAGAGGGCGAATCAATTCTTACCTCTGTCCTAAACACACCTTCTATCGTTAAGACCACTGCGGGAGATCATCTGTCATCCTACGGTGCTCTTGTACAGGATGTTCCTGGAATTGAGTCGTACTTTGGAGACAAGTATGGCATTACAGATACTGTGAGTCCTACTGTTTCCAATATTCGAATTGCCTTTGAAGTTAAGGATGATTACACAAGCGTCGATATGAATCCTCAACTTCTTGCAGATTACATCGCTGAAGAAACAGGTGTCACAGTAACGCTGTACCCAGTAACTTCTGAAGGTTCTATCATCGAAGCACTTCGCTTTGGAAATGCTGATATCGCATTCATGGACGGCGGTGCTGCATGGATGGGCTGGCAAGAATACGGTCTGGCAGCAATGGCTGCGGACACAAAGTCCGATGGCCGATCATACTATGATGCGCACGCTGTTGTTCGAAACGGAAGTGATATCGCCAATGCTTACCTTGACGGAGATGATACTACGGATCCGTTTGCAATGATGGAAGGAACAACCTCATGTCACACAGGGTGGCTCAAGTCAGCAGGGATGCTCCTTCCCATGGGCTTCCTTATCTCTGAAGGATATGCTCCAGTTGTTGGCTCACAAGACGACATTGAGTCATTGAGATCGACAATTTATTCCTACTTTAGTGACGATGCGAGCATTCCTGATTCAGGAACGCCTTATTCGTCCTACTCCGGAGCAGTTCGCTGTTTGTCCGAAGGAGTTGGTGATGTAGCCTTTGTCAAGGATTCAACCATTGCAAGCTACTGTGGAAACGACAACGCTTCAGACAACGAAGATTGGTGTCTTGCTGAGGAAGAATACATCCTGCTTCCATCATATGGTTCCGCACCATCTCATCCAGTCATGTACAATCCTGACAAACTCGATGTTCAGACCCGAACTGCAATCCTTAACGCACTTCTTTCACTGAACAGTGAAATGTATGTTGAAGATTATCCAATAATGGGTCAAACCTACACCGGTTGCTACGATTTCAGCACCCACGTCGTTGATTCAAACCAATCCAAGGGCGAATGTGGTGATCAAATACTTGCCAACATTCTCAACACAGGCGGTTTAGTGGAAGTAAACACACAAGAGCACATGGGAATCTATGGCGACCTCATCGGTTCCATACCAGGTATCTCAACATACTTCGATACAAAGTACGATATTGAGGCATAATCGTAAGACTGCATAAGTTCCACGTTATTGAATAAGCAGATGCATTCGGCTACAGCATAGGGGGGAGTCGGATGTCAATACAACAACCAGTGTTAGAGTTGAAAAACGTAGACATCGGTTACAACGACGCATTAGTCAATAACGTCATCGCCCGAGTCCTCCCTGGTGAAATCATCGCTGTGCTCGGCCCTTCTGGAATCGGTAAGACCACGTTGATCAGAACAATTGCTGGACTCGTTGAACCACTTCAAGGAGAGGTAACTCTACAGACCAACAAAAAAGGTGGATTGGGTTACATTCCTCAACGACTTGGCTTAGTCCGACACGCAAGTGTTCGCCATAATGTCAATCTTGGAGCGAAAGCGAGCATTGGTTTTTCCAAAACGATGTTCGAAGAACGTAGAAATCGTGTTGAAGAAGCGGTCAAAGCACTTGGTATTGAAGACAAATTAAAGGAACCAGTTCGTCGACTTTCTGGAGGACAACTTCGACGTGTCGCAACTGCTCGTGCACTAGCGCAACGCCCACAACTGCTCCTTGCTGATGAATTTCTGAGTGAACTTGATCATCAAAACGTCGAGGTTGTTATCGAAGCAGTGCAACAATTGCTCAAAGACGGAACCTCCATCATCATGGTGGAGCATCACATAGAGAACGTTCAATTATTTGCTACGCGAATTTGGATCATTAAAGACAATCAGTTGCATGATTATTCTTTGAAAGAATGGGAACAATCATTGGAGGAAGAAGAATGAGAGGCGGGTGGATTATTGCAGTTCTCTCTCTGCTCTTACTCGCATGGTTCGTTCTCAATGATCTCGTGGACGATTGGGGTCGGCTCGAGGGCGGTATGGACAATCTTGTTATCTTCGTTGAAGAGAGCATGTGGCCTCCAAATTGGTCTGTGTTAGAAGCTCAGTCCTACCCTGTGTGTGAGAATGATATCGAATTATTCTGTTCAGTAGGTTATCTTGGAATGATGGAAACCATCAAAATCGCCTTCGTTTCTACTATGCTTGGTTTCATCGGAGCACTTTGCCTTTCATCACTGGCTGCTCGCAACCTCGTGCCGCTCTATGTAGCGCTTCCTTTCAGATTCATTCTAGCAGCAACAAGAAGTCTGCCGTCTCTTATTTGGGCAATTCTCTTTGTTATCGTCATTGGATTTGGTCCACTTGCTGGTGTGCTTGCCATGACCTTTTACACAATTGGGTATCTCGGAAAGTTACAGTATGAAACCTATGAAGGGATGCCTAGCGATTGCCTGGAAGTAAGTCGGGCAATGGGGCTATCGCATCCAAGCACAGTTGTTTCAGTAGTGATTCCAGAGACAGGAAACCACCTGTTGAGTCAGTTGATGTTCATGTTTGAGTACAACGTACGCCATGGAACAGTCATTGGAATTGTAGGAGCGGGTGGTATTGGATATTACATCACAACGTATTTGAAATTCTTACAATACGACAAGGTTCTAGCACTCTTGATCATTATTTTCCTCGTCGTTGTCGTCATCGATTTACTCTCTTTGATGATTCGTTCCTTTGTTACTGATGAAGGAGACGTCCGCCGTCCAACATGGTTGAAAGGGATGATCAAATTGTGGAAGAAGCGAGGTTCTTCAAGCGATGCTGAGTGATTCAATCTGCAGCGATGTGCAATGCGCCATTCTTGTAGAAGATTTGAATTCGATTAGGCACTTTGCGAGAAAGAGCGGCTACTGCTTCGTAGATGGTGTCTTCATCAACCTTGAATGCTTTAGCAGCTTTTGACGTCGACCATGGTTCAACATGAAAGTCAGATTGAACCAACCATGTCAACAGGCCGGTTTCGAATTCATCCAAATCGTTGCTCTGGTCATCTGCCATGTACAGAGCATAGACTTCCAACATATGAGGAAATCGGCCTTAACCTAAGAGAACCATTCTGCGACAACACTCTTCAGCATCGATATCTCCGTCGAGAAGGGTGTTGAGCGCCTTTGTAAATGGAATCTCAATAGACTGATCGATTGCTCTATCCCTGAACATACGAGCAGCACGAACGCCTTCTGCAACCATTGTCATCTCTTCGAGTGCTTCCTCGAGTGATAGGCCAGTTCCAAGTTTTTCTCCCATCGATCTATTTCTTCCAAATGGAGAAGTCGAAGTAACGTACATGTCTCCAAGACCCGCTGGTCCAAATGCCACCTCAGCCTTTGCTCCTAGAAGTGGAAGCAGAATACATCCTTCTTTGAATCCAGCACTGAAGATTGCTGCCTTGAGATTGTCACCACCAAGTGTACCAGTTGTCTTCAAGCCATCAACAAGTCCGCATGCTAGTGCAACGACGTTCTTGAATGCGCCCCATAGTTCAGCACCTTCTGGGTCTGACGCAGCATGGAGTAGAAGTGTTGGTGTCGAGAGTGTTTCTGCTAAACGCTTTGCAACTGAAACATCCTCGGAAGCTACTAGGGCAGTTGTCATGACTCCACTTGCAGCTTCAGGGGCGATGGTTGGCCCAGTAAGAACTGCTAGTGGGTTTGAACAACCTGCTTCTCGAAGTGCTTCATGAATGGCTTCGGAAATGAGGCGCTTGCCAGGAGCAAGACCTTTTGCCAAGTCGAGAAGAACATGTCCAGGTCTTAGATGCGGTATGACGTCATTTACAACGTTGAGAATTACGGAGGATGGGATTGCAAGGACCACAATCTCTACGCCTTCCATGGCTTCTTCAAGACGCATTGTTACATCCAAACCTTCGACAGATTGGTCGGGTAGATATTTTCGATTTACCCCATCCATCGTTATCGACTCGTAGACTTCTTGTTCGATTGTCCATCCTTTCACATTATGACCCTCAAGGAGCCAAAGTCGTGCGATAGCTGTTCCCCAATTACCTAATCCTAAGACCGCAATGTGTGCCATGAGGTTAATCCTCGGTTTCCTTGCACTTATGTGCATTACCTAAGAATAAAGGTTGAAGTGTTGGTTTTTCGAAAGTGTGGAAGTTACCGAATCAGAATAAATCATCATCTTCATCTTCTTCAAAAGAGAACTCTTCTTTCGCATCTTTATTCTTAGATGCGGCTTTAGTTGCTTTCTTTTCTGGCTTTTTCTCTTCCTTTACAGGTTCAACCACTGGCTCTTCGGCAACAGGTTCCGAAACACCAGCTTGGCGAAGTTGTGCCATCTCTTCCTCACGACGTTGTAGATCTTCAACAGAAGTCCCAGTTTGAGCAGCGAGTGCTCTTCGACGATCTTCTCGTGCTTTGCGTTCAAGTTGCTTGTGCTTGGCTTTGTCGATATTCTGGAGCATGTACATAGCGTCATGCTCGAGAAGAGGCGAGTCAGAAATCAAAGTGATATCAAGCCACCCACCATCTTCTACAATGAATTCAGCGAGAGGTTCAAAGTTAAGATCAGATTTCTTGATTTGCGTGTAGTGCATTGCATTTCCAGTTCGATGTTCAACACCAGAGAAGTGACAATAGAATTCCTTTGTACCTATGGACTCACGAACCATGTCAAACAACTCCCCATAATCTTCAGAGGTTTTCATTCTGCCATGTCCGCGTGCGTGGATGTGTGCAATATTGAGGACAGGAATTGTACCTTCAACGTGATTAACAACTTCAAGAACTTCTTCGAGACTTCCCCACAACTCTTGTCGTCCAGATGTTTCGATACCAATCTTTGACGGAGTGCCATCCTTAATCCACGGGAATACAGGGAATTCGTCCTCGTCATCATGCCAAATATCGTGAACACGTTGGACTACGCTGGAGAAGACATTTGCAACTTGTTCGTTAGCAGCAGTACCTCGTCCGAAATCACCGTAGTGTCCGGTATGGAGTGTAATGTGACGAGCATTGATGGTTCGTGCTGCTTGAAGTGTGGATTCAATCTTAGCCAGAGAGCGGCCACGAGCAACACGATCTCCAAGGAGTTCTGCATAGTATGGTCCGTGAATATTCATTTCAAAGTCAGCCTTGTTTGCAAGAACTCCAGCTTGCCAGTATTGCTCAAAATGTTGCGGCTGAATGAGTCGTACTGTTTGTGCTTCCATGGTCTCAAGACCAAGTGCTATGATGTCATCCATTCCTTCAACAATTGTACGCCCTTTGCATGACAAAGGTACGCCAGCAGGTCCCAGTTTTACTCCCATCATTCCACCCCGCGAATCCAAGCCAAACAGTTCCCTGCATTAACCCCTTTCCGTCATCCGTTTGCCGGATTTGTGTACATACTCCTCAATACGACGGTTCATGAAGGTGAAATGAAAGCCCCCGATATGTCCGATAACATTGAGGCTGCACTGCAAGCGTTTCGTGATGGAAATCCAGTTTGCCTCTTCGATTCAGATAAACGGGAAGGAGAGACGGACTTACTGTTTCCAGCCCTCTATGCTCAGCCGAGTACAATGCGACAACTCCGCAAAGACTGCGGAGGACTTCTTTTCTTAGCTGTAGGTCATGACGTGGGGGAAGTTTTCGGCTTACCCTTCCTTCAAGATTTACATACGCATGATGCCTTGATGGAGCAGTATCCAATTCTATCCGTTCTCAAGACGAACGACTTGAGATACGATTCAAGGTCAGCGTTTACTCTATCACTTAACCACAGAGAGACATACACGGGAATTACAGACCACGATCGTGCTCTAACAACACGTCGATTTGCTGAATTGAGTAAAACTGTGCTCGAAGAGAACCTCAGTGAAACAGAAGCACAGGAACGAATGGGTGCTGAATTCAGAACGCCAGGCCACATCCCAGTTTGTAGGGAGTCCTCTGGAGGACTAGATGTCCGCCAAGGACATACTGAACTCGCTGTAGGACTCGCACGTCTTGCCAATCTCGTACCAGTTGTCATCGGAGCAGAAATGTTGCAACCTGATGGTGACGGCGCTCTTTCCGTCGCAGACGCCCGTACATGGGCCGCTGAGCGAAATATTCCATTCCTAGAAGGAGCTGAAGTAATTGCTGCATTTCATGAGCAATCTCAAAAACCAGATGCATCTGCTTGAGCCTGAGGGATAACAATGCGGAAGGTCATGGCAGTGGGTGTGTTCGACCTTCTCCATGCTGGACATCTTCACTATCTCGAACAAGCTAAGGCTCTCGGCGACCATCTTACCGTTGTTGTCGCCCATGATGATACAGTACGTGTTCGAAAGCATGAACCAGTTACGAATCAAGACCTACGACGTAGAATGGTTGAAGGGTTGAAGCCAGTTGATGAAGCGAGAATAGGCAACGCACCAGATGTTCCAATCTTCGATATCCTACCTCTCATCGAACCTGATGTCATCGCTCTTGGTTATGATCAAGAGCATGCAGAAGATCGAATAAAGAGCGCTTTACAAGAAAGAGGATTCCATTCTATAGAAGTTGTACGAGTCGAAGGATTGAGCGACGACCTTGACGGAACAAGGAAAATCATTGCACGTATTCTTTCTCGTGCCAAAGGCGGTGAACTGTGATGTTTACTGGAATTGTTCAAGGATTAGGCGTAATCAAATCCATTGAGGAAGGAGACGGAATTATCACGTTTTCAGTTGTCTGCCCAGACACTCAAGACCTTATTATTGGAGCAAGCGTAGCAATCGATGGGGTTTGCTTAACTGCAACTTCGATAAACGGAGACCTTGTCACATTCGATATCATTCCAGAAACAATGGAACGTACGACGCTAGGAGAACGAACTGTTGATGATAACGTCAACATTGAACGTTCTCTTCGATATGGCGATGAGGTTGGAGGCCATCTGCTTTCGGGACACATCATTGGACGTGGATTAGTTACCTACTCTGAGAGTGTTGGTGAGGGTGCTCAACTCAAAATCAAAGCCCCGCCAGCGATTCAAAAGTACATCCAAACAAAAGGATACATTGGGATTGATGGAATCTCCTTGACGCTTGGGGAAGTTGTAAACAATGAATTTGATCTTCACATTATACCTGAAACACTCCGTTTGACAACACTTGGCTCGAAGCAAGCTGGTGATGCTGTAAACATCGAAATCGATTCAACAACCATGATGATTGTGGAGACTGTTGAACGACTACTAAAGGAGAATTAATTATGACAAATATTGTTGCAGTGTGCGCCATGTACCACTCAGAAGAAATTGAAAGAATGCTTACGATTGCCACATCGCAAGCAGAAGATCTCGACTTGACCATCTCTGATGTTGTTCGAGTCCAAGGATGTATGGAAATACCACTCGCTCTTGACAGAGTGCTTTCAGACGAAGAAATAGCAGGTGCATTCTGCCTTGGTATTATCGAGAAAGGAGAAACTGATCATGGTCTCGCAATGGGTCAGGCAGTCGTAAAAACCATTCTTGAATTACAACTTGTTCACAACAAGCCAATTGGACTCGGAATCATTGGGCCAGGGGCTCAACCCGAGCATATCAAGCCACGATTAGGACCACATGCAACGGCTGCAGTGGACGCTTTGATGCCATTCCTATGATGCATTGATTCGTTTTTTCCTGTAGAAAATCGAACTCCAAATCAGGATGATAATCGCCAGGTTGCTAAACCATACCCACGGTGTACTCCATCGCAAACCATCAAAGTGAATGTCGCTAAACGGGGCAAGGAATGGTGTTGGAAAGAAAGCCGCTGTATGTGTAGGAATATCATTGAAGATGTGAATGAGCCACGGCATCCACATCCACATCGCAGCATCTCGAGCAGACAGTGAATCGTTCGTAAACAAACGACGGGAAACGCCTCGTTTCTCAAAGAAAGCCCACGTAAACAAGAACCCAATCGTCATCCAGACTAGGCTGTGCGTCACCTGATACGCTTCCCAAGCATACCAGCCTAAATCAGCGGTGACTGTGTCGTCATCAATTTCAGGACGTCCAGCGATGAAAGAATTTGGAATGAAGACGAGAAGATCAGGAAGAACACCCATTGCACCAGCAACCCAAAACTTGGTTCTTCCATGAGTTGCTCCTGAACCCATGAACCAATGTGAGACGACGTCCATGAGGCAAGGACAGGCGTCTCGTTTATCAATCTTCGATTATCGACAGAATAGCCTTACTCGTTTTTGACCCATTGGCCAGTTGATGGATCTCGATAGAATGAGTTTCCACTTCCTGCAGGATATTCAATCCATTCCTGACCTTCTCGCATTGTTCCACGAGTCGCGTATTCTGGATATTCAGTGGAAGTCTTTTGACCAAAACCACCCAAGTCATCACGGCGAAGTAGGAATCCACCCACTAAGAGAACGACAAGGATTATTCCACCAATTAGAGCCCATTTTGTTACTGATGAATCATCTCCATCTGAAGCCAAACTTCCTTGGGTTTGACTATCAGAGCAACCAACTTGATTTGTAATCGCATCCGTTTGAGTCTCAGGGCATTCATCATTAGTATCCGGAACACCGTCGTTGTCTGTATCACGTTCTAAGATCGTACATCCATCGGCTCCTGTAGAATCTCCTTTTGTTTCTGGGCACTGATCGAACTTATTGAAGACGCCATCATTGTCATCATCTTGTTGATTCCATGAGCATCCATTTGAATTTACAGTCTCATTTATTCCTGTATTCGGGCATTGATCGATACCTTCACATCCTGAAGGTCCGATTGATTGAGCGTCTCTGTCACAGACAGAATCGCTATCTGAATCGACTTGCGAATCTGAACAGCCAACATCATCAATTGACTCTTCATTTGGAGTAAAGGAGCAATTGTCGTCGTAATCATTCACCGAGTCATCATCAGTATCTCGCTGTTTCCTGTCACACCCATTTGCATCTGCATCCCCAATAATCTCAGTTTCTTCGCACAAATCATCACCATTGTTTACTCCATCTCCGTCAGAGTCTTGTTGAACCCAGCTACATCCGTTTTCATCAATTTGGACTCCATTTGCAGAATCAGGACAAACGTCTTTGCCTGAGCAATTTGATGGTCCATTGCTTGGTGCGTCCTCGTCGCAAACACCATCAAAATCTAGGTCAACTTGTTGGTCTGTACATCCGTTTTCATCAGACATTATTCCCAGAGTTGAGTTTGGGCACATGTCCATATAATTCCTTACACCATCCGAGTCATCATCAAGTTGCTCCCCTCCGCATCCGTTTTCATCAACTTCAACATTTAGAGCGGTATCTGGGCATGCATCAATTGAATCAATCAAGCCATCGCCGTCGGAATCAGGTTGCCAGAGAGCAATCGCCTGCATAGACCCGAATTCAACCAAAACATGCTCCTCATGCGGGTGAATCTCTAGTGAAATATCACCTGCGCCTTCGGTTAGATTTACAATTTCATTTGATTGAAGAAGGTTGAGGTTTGTTCCATCAATTTCGTATGTTTGTAATATCGGTGTTTTGTCACCCGATGAATCTGCAAAATCTTCGACAAGTACTACGTACATGAGATTCCCGCTCCGAGAGAATTGTATGTCAAATATCTTTGTCGATGAATCTGTAATTTCAATCGATGCAGAAAAATTAAAGTTGTACGTACCGTACATGAAAAGTTCTCCTGTACTTTCCCATGGACCCGAATAGGTAATGACGTAATTACTGTCAGGGGTTAGATAAAACTCATCCCATATTGGAACACCCTTTGATTTTATGAATTCGAAATCCCTTGTATCCCATTTGATTAATTGTGAACTCCAACCCTTACCAATCAAAGCCCCTCCATCGTGAGTGAAAATAAGACTATCAATGCCATACCAATCGTCATCTTCCAGTAAGATCTCGTAAGTTGTAGAATTTACAACATAAATGGTGTGCGTGTAACTCGAGTAAGAAAAAGTCGAGGTTGCAAACATACTACCATCAGGAGAATATACAGTGGAATGTTGATACACGCTCGAACATTCATTCAATATCTGATAGGATTGGGATAACTCCTTTGTTTCAACATCCCAAAACGAGAATTCACATCCGTTATAATTGGAATAATTGTTGAACATTATCAGAAGCTGTTTGCTTGTAGGACTCCACTCCGTGTCCCAAATATACATCCCTGCATAATATCCTGAGTAAATCCGGTCTTGAATTTCGAATTGTTCATCATAAATAACAAGTTCAGACGATGAAAAATCAAATGCTGTGATATACTTACCATCAGGTGAATACTGGAATTGATGATAACCTTCTGTTGAATTGACCTCCGTTTCTTCTTTGTGCCATCTAACTACTTCTGGGCACGCTACGATATCGTGTAATGGACAATCATCAATGTCATCAATAATGCCATCTCCATCAGTATCTCTCTGATTGCTGCTGCATCCTCTACTATCAGGAATAGAGTTAGGATCTGAATCTGGGCATGTATCATCAGAATCTGGAATCCCATCGTTGTCAGAATCTGTTAACTGGGCCTGTGAACAACCACTGAGGCCAACCGTATCACCGATTAATGTTCTTGGGCAGATATCGTCTTTGTCACTTACTCCATCAGAGTCCGTGTCTCTTTGACTTGGTGAGCACCCTGCTGAATTTGATTTTTCATTTGTTTGAGTGCTTGGACACTCATCTTTGTAATCAACAACACCGTCTGAATCTGAATCCGCCATGAGCCCTGAGAGTTCCGTTCCAAAATCACCTTCAGCAATTTGAATCAGTTCAGAATCATTTGAAGCAAATCGAATTTGTCCAAAAGAGGTCTGAAATGTAGTTTCAAGCGTCCATGAGTCACTTGAATACATCCATCCTCCATAACTGTCTACGGTTAAAAGAGTCGATTCATCATTTGAGAATTCTGCGAAGCCACCACTTAGGACTGTACCATTCACAAAACTTGAGGTTGGCCAAAGTCGTAATTCACTATAATGAACTTGAATAAGCATATCGCCATCAGGAGATACAACTAATTCCTCCATGGGCGTTGCCGCAACTTGAAAACTTCGAGTCGTAACCCATTGCTCGCCTGCTAGCGGCACGCTTTGATATTCCCAAACACTGCCCGAACCATCTCCGCGAATGTACCAAATTGTGTTTTCTGTAGGATGGTGTGCCACATGGATGCCAGTATCTGTGGTTCCAGTTACTTCATTCCAATCAGGACTTTCAAGCATAAGGCCCCCATTGTTACCAGTCGCAATAACAACTCGATTACTGTCTCCAGACCACGTCATATCATAGAATGAATAAGTATCGTAATCCATAACTGAGACTACAGTCCATGTACTTGTTTCAAAAAGTACGAATTGTTCAAATGATAGTGCAGCGAGGTATTCGCTATTTGGAGAAAATGATAGTTCGATTAATTGAAACGTAGTTTCTAGCGTGTTTTGAATTGAAAAATCATCCTGAGAAAGAATAAGAATTTCTCCTTCCTCTGAATCACAACGTGATGAATAAGTGGCTAACAAGCCAGAGTTATCGGTGTCCGAAAGAAATTCGATGGGGGAAGACCAACGAGAATTACAGCCATCTGGATATTGCATTCTTCGGTGTTCTTGCCAATCGCCATAATGAACAGATTGCCCAGAAGTTGAATCCATTTGGAGCCTTTCTAATTCATTGTTAATTGATATGATCGATGAATACGAACAGAGTACAAATAAAACACACATCGCAATGGAAGCGGTTGCAATTCGACCTCTCATGACGAATAGTAATTCAAACGAGTACATATGCGTTTAGCCGACGCTTTAGTTGAGGTATGAGAGGGATAATGTTCAAGTCTGTCGGGGTGTTGGTCGGAAAGTGAGTCAAATGTCTGAAGTCCACAACCTCATCATAATCGGATCTGGTCCTGCTGGATATACTGCTGGATTATACGCTGCAAGAGCCATGCTTGAACCACTCATGTTCGCTGGATATATGTCCGGTGGGCAACTTATGCTCACAAGTGATATCGAGAACTTCCCTGGCTATCCTGAAGGTATCGGAGGCCCTGAAATGATGATGCAACTTCGAGAACAAGCAGAACGCTTTGGACTCAAAGTTCAGGATAAGAACGTAGGAAGTGTTGATTTTTCATCACGTCCATACAAGGTCACCGTTGAAGGAGAGGAATTCCTTACTCATTCAATCATCGTCTCTACTGGAGCAGAATCCATTTGGCTTAATGCACCTGGAGAAGCAGAACAGAAAGGACGTGGGATCTCCACCTGCGCAACCTGTGATGGGGCATTCTTCCGAGATGAGGAAGTTATGGTCATTGGTGGAGGCGATTCAGCGTGTGAGGAAGCCACCTTCCTTACACGTTTTGCTTCAAAGGTCACTTTAGTTCACCGAAGAGACGTCTTCCGAGCATCGACCATCATGTATGAGCGAGTAAAAAACCATCCAAAGATTGAGATCAAAACATTCCGACAAGTGAAGGAATTCCTTAGTGACGAAAAAGGACTCACAGGGGCTATTCTTGAAGATCCAAGGGATGGAGCAACAGAGGATATTGCCGTCACAGGAGCATTCATTGCAATTGGTCACACACCGATAACAGAATTCCTTGGTGGTCAAGTGGCTACTGATGATGAAGGTTACATTGTCCATCATGAGCACACGATGACAAACGTCCCTGGAGTCTTTGCTGCTGGTGATGTTGTTGATACTCGATACAAGCAAGCGATTACAGCAGCAGGTATGGGTTGTCAAGCAGCCATGGACGCTGAGAAGTGGCTCGAAGAGAACGTCCATTGAACAACGATGTCTATTTGACAGACATACTCATGGGATGGCCATGGTCGATATGGAACGTCATGCCCGACATCTCGTTCTACCCAACGTAGGCCATGAAGGTCAAGAGAAATTGGCTTCAGCTCGGGTTCTAGTTATCGGAGCAGGTGGTTTAGGAAGTCCTGTTCTTTTGTATCTCGCTGCTGCAGGCATCGGTACAATCGGTATCGTTGATGATGATGTAGTTGACATTTCTAACCTCCAACGTCAAATTATTCATCGAACAGAGGACGTTGGATTAAAGAAAGTGGATTCAGCAAGAGCAAGACTGCTTGCATTGGATCCAAACATCAAGGTTGAGGTCTATCCAAATCGCCTCAATCCTGAAAATGCTCTTAATGTATTGAAAGGATGGGATGTCGTTGTCGATGGCACCGATAATATTCCTACTCGATACCTCATTGATGATGCCTGCCATTTACTTTCCATACCATGGGTTTACGGTTCTATCCATCGTTTTGAGGGACAAGTCTCAGTCTTTTCAACAGAACAATCGCGTTGTTATCGAGATCTCTTTCCCGAAGCACCGCCTGCAGGAGCGTTGCAAAATTGTGCAGATGCTGGTGTGTTTGGAGTCCTTCCAGGTGTCGTTGGTAGCATTCAAGCAACAGAAGTTATCAAACGAATTTTGGGATTAGAAACCAACTTGGTGGGGGCCTTGCTTTTGTATGATGCTCTTGAAATGTCGACTCGCATGCTTCGCTTTGAGGCGTTGGAAAGTCGTCAGAAGATTGATGATTTATCTCTTGTTCAGCAGCTCTTCGATGATCCAATATATTGCATGCCGTCAAATAAGCAGATTGATGAAGGGACTCTAGATGGAAGGAACATGATGCAATCAATTGACGTAGCTTCCGTAAAGGCAAAACAATCGGAAGGATGGAAACCATTCATCATCGATGTGCGAAGTGCTGAAGAACTCGACCAAATTCGATTGAATAGTTTCGATCTACATGCAGTTCATGATGTCATATCGTCTCATTCTAATGAAGTTCCAGAAGAAGGAGATATCGTGGTCATATGCCGAAGTGGTATGCGTTCACAGATGGCAATCATGTTTTTGACTCAAGCAGGTATTGACGCAAATCGTCTCTACAATTTAGATGGAGGCATTATGGCATGGAGCCAAATTGCACCAGAAGATGTCATAAGAGGCTAAAACAAGGGTGAGGTTCAAAGAGCGTAACCTCTCGTTGCTTATTGGTCATCATGGCAAAAGTCATCGTTGCGGATGAGAATCAGGGTCGTAGAACCCTTCTTGCATCCACGCTTGAGCGAGAAGGCTTTGACGTTACTCGAGCGGGAACTCTGCGTCAAGCAGAGGGGACTGCTCTAGCAGTAATGCCTGAGATCGTACTACTCGAAGGTGATTGGAGTTCCGGAGATGCGATTGATGCATCGCAGCGTCTGATGGGAGATCCTGAATTTGCATTCAAGTGTCGAATCGTTATGTTGTCGAGAAGCACCTCAAGTGAGTATTTGATTACTGCTGCTAAGGCAGGTGTCCATGAAGTCATTGGTAAGCCTGTTGACATGAGTAAACTCATCGAGCAGTTATGGAAACATGCTCGTAAACAATTCGTTCCACCACCTGCTGATGTTGAAGTCGGAGGTGGCGGAGGTTCATTCGATGTTGGAATGATGACTGGCGGCGGTGGCTGGGCTCTACCTATGCTCAAAGGACTCGTAGGTCCAGATCGAATCAATGAATCATTCATCAATGAAATTCTTACTCAGATGGGTGAGGACGGAATGGAAGTTGATCTTGCTTTAGAGGCTACAGATCTTTCGAACATTCTTCGAATAGCCCTGAATCGTTTGGTTCAAGATGCTGATGGCGATCAAGCAGGAGCAGGACCTTCATTTGAAGAACTCAAAAAGAAGAAGGCTCTAGGCGACCTTAATGATCAAGCGAAATCCATTACAACTGGGGGGATGGAATCTATTCTAGAGACCCAGGCTGAGGCTATTGCTACTGAAATTGAAGCTGTGATGGACGATATACTCGATGAAGCCCCTAAGCAGGTTGCAATACTTCCTCATGATGATCTTGAACGGATTGATCCACAGGTTCTGAATATGACACGTTTAACCACAGAAATGGTTCATGAATTAATGTGGGATTTAGGCCGCCCAGGGGCGGTCTCGGATACAACTCTCATGACTCGAATTGAAGATGCCACTGAAATGCTCGGTGATGTTTTATCATCGCTTCCTGAATCCGAAGAGGAGTAGATTGCAATGAAGAATTTACCGAAGCCTTCTGATATTCAGTTGCCGAAGCCTTCCGAACTCCATCTAATGGATGGTCAAAAAAATCTCCAGAAAATGAAAGAGCAACAACCTAATCTCTATAGATGGAGGGCTTGGTTAGGAATTATTGTTCTTCTGATCTGCGCAGTTGCAGGTTATTTCCTGTTTAGGGACGCTGCTGAAATCATTGAATGGTTCAAAGGATTTGGGCTATGGGGCCCGTTCCTATTCACAATAATGCTGTCATTAGCAATCGTTTTGTTATTGCCTACTCCGTTTATAAAAATTGGAGCAGGTGCTATTTTCCCGTTTTGGATTGCCACATTTGTGAACTTTGTTGCATCGATGGTTGGAGGTCTCATTGCTTTCGTATTGGGGCGTTGGATGTTTAGAGAATCCATCCAAAGTTCGATTCAGAATGATGTTCGGATGCAAAATATTGAGAAAGCTCTCGACCAAGATGCAATAAAAATATCAGTACTTGTTCGCTTATCTCCTATTCTTCCTGATGAATGGCTCAATTACATCATGTCCGCTACTCCTGTCTCGTTACGTGTCTTTTTGTTATCAAACACTTCGAGTTTGATCTATTGTTTGATTTACGCATATTATGGGCATGCTCTTGGTTCAATTGCTTTGAGTCGTTCCGGAATGGGTGGTTTAAGCGATTCTCCACTTGGTTTATTCATGCTCTTGTTGGGGATTGTTGCAACAGTAATCGTAACGGTTATTGTCACAAGGACCTCTATTCGAGTACTCAGAGAATCCATTGGGGAAGAGGAATAATTCCACTTTCTTGATAATCGAGTCAATCCATAGCATTGAAACTTAGGCGACCTTCGCAGAGACGGGGGCGGGGTATGTCACAAGGAACACTTCCAACAATTCATGGTGCTGATTGGTCGCCTAAATCTGCACGTCTATTCACACAACCATTGCTCATTGATGCAGCTCGAGCAGAGGTAATGCGCTTCTTTGCTGAGCGTCACGAAGGCCACGTCTTCCTGGCTGCAAATGTTTGGGATCATCTCCATGTTGACGGCCAACAATCCTTCGATGGAGATTCATGGCATTCCTTCTCAGAACGTTTTGTTGAGGCTTTCCGTAAAGGATTTGCAGCACAAAATGAACACAAAATCAAACCCATTCTAGACGATGAAGTGATGCCTCGCAGAAGTATCAATGAGCATCTTGAACGTCGATTAAAGCACATCATTATCGACATACGCCTCTGCTTTCGTCGACTGGCCCATTACATGTCCACTTCTATGGAACATAGAATGGAATGGCAACGTATGATGACAAGAACCCGTGCTATGGATGCACATCTCAAGGATGTTTTCTTCACTGGAATGGAAACACCAGACGGCTCTCGATTTGGAGGTAAAGGATTCCGTTCAACCTGGCAAGAAGGGGTCGTTGCAATTGCGACTGCTCTTAACACATCAGATGAACCAAATAAATCCCATACGCCAGGAAAAGGATACGATGGAGACCTTGTTGCTCCAATGATTCGTGATGTTGGTCTTGCCCTTGCTATGGGTGACACAGTTGTGGATGTCATGGCTGCTCAGATGGGTAAAGCCGATTCAAACCAAAACGGTGGTCATGAAGGAGCTGGTGGTCGAGATTTGCACATAGGTGCATGGCATGTTGGAGTTCTTCCACCAACTGCACCATTGCCTATCGCAAGTGCAACAATGACTGGACTTGCATTCGGTGCATGGAAACAAGAACTAGATCGTTTCCATGTTGCTTGTATCGGTGAAGGGGCTTCCTCATCAGGTGAATATTGGGAATCGTTGAATCTTGCAGGTGCCCGTGGATTACCAATTTGTTATGTTCTTCAGAACAACCAAATTGCACTAGATACGCCTCCTGCTCATCAATCTGGAGTTGAACTATGGGCAGATAAGGCAGTTGCTATGGGTTTCCCGGCTTGGACAATAGACGGCTCGGATCCTGCTGCATGGCACGCAAGTGTTGCTACAGCACGTGAATTCAGTATGGAAGGTGGCGGTCCAACAATGATTCATGTTGAGACCATGAGAGGTTGTGGCCATGCACATCACCATGACGACCTGTATCTCGGTTCTGAAACAGGAACTCCTCCAGGATACGTAGATCGGGCTTTGCTCGAGTATTGGGCTGCAAAGGACCCAGTGCCAACTCATCGCGAATTGTTACTCACCTTGGGTGTTGAAGAAAGCGTTCTTGAAGAAATGGAACACGATGAACAACTTCGTGTCGATAATGCTCGTTCAGACGTAGAGGAAATGGCTTGGCCTGAACCTGAAACTGTAACCAAAGGAATCACGACTATTCACGATGCAAGAACGCATCAAGACCAACTCGATATGTTAGCATCGCCTACAATCATTGAATCTAATTCAGATGTTAAACCAATCGAATACGTTGAATCGGGAGGCTGGACTTATGCCCGAGCAATTCAACAAGCAATGGTAGATATTGCAAATCGATATGGCGACGACTGTGTTTTCATTGGTGAAGATATGGAAGTAGCCGGAGCATTTGGAATGAACATGGCTCTGAAGAACGCTGGCCATCAAGGGAAACTCGTTGATATGCCGCTTTGTGAGGCGATGATTGTTCACACAGGCGTTGGGGCAGCCCTCTCAGGGATGCGTCCAATGGTTGAAATTCAATTTGGAGGCTTTGCTGCACTTGGATTTAACGCTCTTGTTAACAATGCTGCAATGCTTCGATGGCGCTGGGGAGCGGATTGCCCTATGACTGTACGAATTCCTCTTGGAGCTCGCACACGTTCTGGTCCTTTCCATGCAAACATGATTGAATCATGGTTTGCAAATGATCCTGGTTTTATTGTACTCGCACCGGGTACTCCACAAGCAGCGTACGAATTACTCGTTGAAGCAGCACATCTCGACGATCCAGTCCTGTTCTTGGAACACATTGGATTGTATGGTCTTCGAGGCGGTCTTACTGGATGGGGTCAAAACATCAATCAGAAAGTCGACACAACTTCTGTCCATGAATCGATTGAAAATGGAGAGCGACATTCAATCGGTAAAGCCTCAGTAATCCGAGAAGGAACAGATGCAACGCTTGTCACATGGGGTGCAATGGTTCACATCGCTAAACAAGTTGCTGAGTTGTTGGCACCTGAAGGCATTGAATTGGAAATCATCGATCTTCGTACAATTATTCCTTTTGACAAGGAAACCTGTATTGCCTCAGTCCAAAAAACTGGAAGGCTTATCGTTCTTCAAGAAGGGCAATGGCATGGTGGTTTAGGCCATACGATTCAATCCCAAATTCTTGAATCAACGTTCTACCAACTGGAAGCACAGCCAGTGGTGATTGGAGCACTAGACACTCCTGTCCCATTCTCTCCGCCTTTGGAAAATCACACGATTCCTTCGATTGAACACGTGATAAAGGTCATTCAGTCTTTGATGGGATGAGCGTTTCAATCCAAACTGCGAGACAAGCGCCAACTATTGTTGTCAACCAGTAGATTGGGATGAGTGCAGCATTTCCAGAGAATAAATTGGGTCCAAATGTACGTGCTGGATTCATGCTCGCTCCTGTGTATCCTCCGAAAAGGAACGCCAATATTGCCACAGTTGAACCAACTACAATTGCGATTGGAAGCCATTGGTCTGTTTTTCTGATGATGAGGAGGATTGAGGCCATGAGCAGGAATGTGATTCCTATTTCGATTGCAATGAATGCAGTCCATGAGGTGTTGATGAGCGTAGGTCCTGCCCCACCAAGTGCTCCTCCGGCAAATGCTCCCCCGCATAACTGTCCAGTAATATGGGAAACAGTATCTCTGCTCGAAAGATCGCCTCTTCTCCAAAATGCGATGGATACAGCAGGATTAATGTGAGCGCCGGAATATTTGCCAAGCAACACAATCATTAGACCAACGATAAGGCCAAATGCAAGTGAAATTTCAATCGATGAGCGTCCAAGTGCAACACTTCCACAACCAACGAAGACCATGGTGAAGGTGCCAATGAATTCGACTCCACCTCGTCTCCACATCGATTCACCGAATCCCATCAAGAACATGATGTTATCGAAGGAGATTGGGAGAAGCATGAAAACCCATGATGCATGGGCAAGATTATGGAGCAAAAGGATGAGTTGATGGGGATTCCTCAACTTGTTCACTTCAATGCAATGCTCATTACTGGCGCTTTGTTCATCGGTATTCTTCTGGCCGAATACATGACTGCAGACAATTCGAAGTGGATTATGGCGTTTATTCTTCTGCTTTCCCTCGGTCTCTTAGTCACCAGTGCTGACTTTTTTATTGAAGGTGCCAAAGGACTGGCCCGTAGGGCTGGAATCGCTGAGATTGTTATTGGATTGACAATTGTTTCAATCGGTACTTCCCTTCCGGAAATTCTCGTTACAAGTTCAGCAGCCTTAGATGCTGGAACCAATGCTGGGTCAGCTGATTTTGCAATAGGAAGTATCCTCGGATCTGTTTTGGTTCAGATTACGCTTATTCTGGGAATTGTTGTCATGACGAAGTCAGTGAAAGTTCGCCCTTCTTGGTTGAATCGAGACGGCGTAATCATGCTTTTATCGGTAATGTTGCTTATTTTCTTTGTATGGACAAATGGTACGCTTGAGAGATGGGAAGGAGCAATTCTTTCAACATTGTACGTTACATACATTGTGTGGCTTTTGATGAAAAGAGAAGCGATTCGCCTTGAGGAAGTTGAAGATGCAGGTGACTATGAAATCAAAGGATCGAATTGGAGTTCAGCAGCATACACGATTATGATCATTGTTGGTCTTGGTTTTGCAATATATGCTGCAAATATTCTCGTCGAAAAGGCCTGCTATTTAGCACTCGAACTCGACGTGCCTCATTCCGTAGTGGGCACGACTGTATCTGGCATTGGGACTTCATTACCTGAATTGACAATCGCCTTGATGGCAGCCCAAAGAAGCAAAGGAGTTGCAATTGGAACACTCATTGGTTCAAACATAACCGATCCACTTCTCTCGATTGGTATTGCTTCAATGATTCATCCGTTATCAATAAGCGAAAATGATAACGGTCTCACAATGGAGATTATTGCCCCTGCGACAGTTCTTGGCGTTCTCCTTGCCTTAATTTTCATGAGACGAAGTTATAGATTCGAGCGTTGGGAAGGCGCATGTTTGGCTTTATTCTACCTTGTTTTCTTGGTCGTTTTACAACTCAATCGCTAGTTGAAACGAAATCAAGACTTATGTTTGGTCGCTCTGTGGGAGTGTCATGGTCGACTTCCAACTCGATGAAATGCAAGAGATGCTTCGTGAACTTGCTCATGAATTTGCAGTGGATGAAATACGTCCACATGCTGAGCATTGGGATGAAGAATCCGTATATCCAAAAGAAGTAATCCAAATGGCTCATGAGATGGGATTACTCAATCTCCACATTCCAGAGAAATACGGTGGGCCTGGATTGGGCTGCATGGAAGAAGTACTTGTCAATGAAGAACTTGCATGGGGCGACCCTGGTTTTGCTACTGCTGCATATGCAACCGCTCTAGCGTGTGCTCCAATCATAACTGGCGCAACTGAGGCTCAGAAGGATATCTGGTTGCGAAAGGTTGCAGAAGAAGGAGCTCTCGCATCGTATGCTGTTACCGAACCTGGTGCAGGCTCTGATGTTGCAGCCATCAAAACAACAGCAGTTCGAGATGGTGATGATTACATCATCAACGGCTCAAAGATGTGGATTACTGGGGCGGGTTATGCCGACTTCTTTTTCGTTCTTGCCAAGACTGATCCTGATGCAGGCTACAAAGGCATGTCTGGTTTCATTGTCGAATCCAATAGGGAAGGGCTTTCACTTGGAAAGAAAGAAACCAATATGGGGCAGCGATGTAGCGATACCCGTAGCATTTCTTTCGATAATGTACGTATTCCTGCAAATCAACTCGTTGGTGAAAGTGAATCTGGTGGATGGATGAATGCAATGAGTGCATTTGACTTGAGTCGACCAAACATTGCTGCACATGCGACAGGGCTGTCCAGAGCTGCTTACGAGCATGCCCTACAATACAGCAATGAACGACAAACTTTCGGTAAACCACTTCACCGCCATCAAGCCATACAATTCATGCTAGCTGATATGAAAACAGATATTGAGGCCAGCCGTATGCTTACTTGGAAGTCCGCTTCGGAAGCAGACGTAGGCGTCAAAAACACAGAATCAGCAGCGCATGCGAAGCGATTTGCTTCTGATGCTGCTATGAAAATCTCGACTGATGCCGTACAAGTCTATGGCGGATATGGTTACTCGGAAGAGTATCCAGTTGCTCGTTTGATGAGGGCAGCAAAGGTCATGCAAATCTATGAAGGCAGCAGCCAAGTTCAACGTATGATTATTGGCCGTGAAATCACGAAGAACCTCTAGTTCGTCGATCTTCTTGAATATCGAATGCTCTAACGAGATGGTCAACCAAATCCTCTGCTCTATTCTGATCGGGAAGGATGCTCTCCTCGACTTGGTCAATAGTATGTTCAAAATCAACGATATCTCCTTCGAGATTAAGAATTTGAATCGAATTGAAGTATTCCTCCTCTTCTCCCCAATCGATTTCTTCTTCTGCTTCTCCCCAATCGATTTCTTCTTCATCACTCATGTCAATCATGTCTTGGGTGACAATCATTTCCTCTTGAAACGTGAAAATATGTTCTAGCTTGCTACGGGGACATACAATGAATTGAGCAACGAGAGGAATATCCATCGCCAATTCGATGTCATTTCGTAGGCTAAGTGCAAGTGAAGCCAGCTTATCGCCAATTGGAAGGTGGGTTTTTCGTTCATTTATGTTTAGGCAAAGGTTGACGATAAACTTTGAATTCTTAGAAGTAAAATCCTTTTTCCAGGCCGCTCCAACAACCGATGTACTCCATGTTTCACTTCTTTCAGAGTTCGCACCCAGTACTGGGTGAGGTTGTTGTTGTTTTCCCCTCACTTCGTAATGTCTTCCAGAAGTTCCTTTGATTTGTACCTTGATATCCTCTTTAGAATCAGTTTCTATCCAATGGAAGTTATCCATTTTACAAACATCACGAAGAAAACCCATCGATTTTTCAAAAGGGTTGATGTTTTCTTCCTCAGTCATGGGAATTCTAATCGTCGACTCTTTATGAACAGAAATCTGAATGTACTCGTCCTCTACGCAAGAACATGGCCAAAGCGGTTGAAGTGTTGATTCTAGCAGCAGGCCTCTCGACAAGACTCGGTCAGCACAAAGCAATGGTCGAACTCAATGGTAATCCCTTAATCCATCATATCGTAAATCGACTTGAGCGGTCTGGAATGACATCCATTACTTCGGTAACGAATAGCGATCTTCTCGCAGATGTTATGCTGGCATGCCCAAGTGTGAATGTTGTCCTCAATCCGTCACCAGAGTTAGGTCGAACCGAATCAATCCGATGCGGGCTTCGTTCGATGATTGAACGACTGGGTTCGTTGCCGAAACGCGTTCTTATCGTTCCTATCGATCGTCCCGGATGGGATGAAAATATTGTCAAATCACTCGTATGTCTTGGCGTTTCGACATATCCATTTGCATCTGGGAAAGGTGGGCATCCTCTCTATCTGGAAGAAGAAGATGTCCGCTCTGTATACCTCTCTGAAGGAGATGTTCCTCTCAAGAATCTTGTACATTGTCAACCGATTGAAGTTGATTTTGATTCATTGCATCTGAATGTCGATACTCCAGATGATTTGAAATTACTCAACACTGCTTCTACAGAATCTTGGTTCTAAGGGCAAACCGTATGTGTACCCATCGCTACGCAGGGATATGACCGCAAGGGTACTGGGATGGGTGTTGGAACAATTACAACATAACTCCTCAGTTATCCTCGCCTCAGTTGTTGCAACAAAAGGTAGCGTACCTGGTAAATCAGGTGCTCGACTGGCGATGAGGCGAGATGGGTTTTGGGTTGGTACTGTTGGAGGCGCTGGTTTGGAAAAGCGTATACTCAACCGATGTGAAGAAATGCTTACTCAGTCCGTAGCAGCATCTGAAGTCATCACATTTGGCTTAAATAAAGGTGCGAAGGGCTATGAAGTTCAACCTCTTGACTCTCTTTGTGGTGGACAGGTTACCATCGCACTGGAGTTGATGATGCCAATGCCGCACATACTATTGATGGGGGGAGGGCACTGCTCTGAAGCCATTTCTAAACTCCTTCCATCAACGGGATGGAATTATTCTGTTCAAGATACAAGGGAAGCCTTTGCACGCTCCGAATTGTATCCCGACGCAGTTGAACTACACGCAAGCAGTGTAGAGGATTTCTTTGGAAATGAAACAAGCGAAAGTCTGTCTCGCTTCTCTGATATTCTTTTGTTAGGGCACGATTATCAAGAAGATCTCGACCGATTAAAGATGATTTTACACTCAGCTCAATCGAGTAATTCTTCTCTTGATGGTAACGAATTCCCACGTATTGGTGCAATAGGAAGTCGCTCCAAATGGCAAACCTTTGAATCGGCCTGCATCGATGATGGAATTGAACAAATTTACCTTTCAGATGTTCGATGTCCAATTGGACTCAATGTAGGAGCGGATTCTCCAGAAGAGATTGCAATTGCAGTACTTGCAGAGATTCTTTCGTTACACAAAGGCGTCGATGTTCATTCGCCAACTTGGCGAGAAAGTAGGTCGTAGCATGGTATTAATGGATGAGTCTTGGACTCTTCGAAACGGCTTGGAGATTCCTCATCGCTCAGTACTTGCCGCTATGACCAACAAACAAAGCTATGATGACGGGTGCCTTTCTGATGAAGAAATCAACTTTCTTAGCAGACGTGCTAGAGGAGGTTTTGGAATCATCACCACCGCTGCCTCCCATGTTCAAGAATCAGGGCAAGGTTGGACTGGAGAAATGGGGACATGGGGTGATCACCATCTTCCAGGACTGACTCGTTTGGCTGATGAAATCCGTCAGCATGGATCAAAGAGTTTTGTTCAGTTGTTTCATGGAGGAATGAGAAGCCCCTCTTCACTGACAGGACAACAAGCTGTTTCAGCGAGTGAAAATTTTATTTCCGATTCAGAAGGTACTTCCCGTTCAATGACTCTTGAGGAAGTAAACGAAACAATCGATTCCTTTGCCATGGCAGCAAAACGATGTGAAGATGCGGGATTCGATGGAGTAGAGCTTCATGGTGCTCATGGTTATCTCATCGCTCAATTCCTGGGAGCAAAGACAAACAGAAGGTCGGATGAATTCGGAGGGGACGTTCTTCAAAGAATGACATTCCTGAACAAAATAATTGACGCTGTAAGGAATACCGTATCCTCCAAATTCGCTATACTTGTTCGGCTTTCACCAGTCTCAGACGACACAGGGATAAGTCTTGAAGATACCTTGAAAGTCTGTGAATCCCTACTTTCAAAATCTATAGATGGACTGCACATATCATGTTGGGATGTTTTTGAAAAGCATTCATCGGGAAAAACTCTGACAAAGGAGATTTCTCAATTTATCAATCAACGGATTCCTATTATTTCGACTGGTTCGGTATGGACTGGTAACGATGCTCACTTCTTACTCGAAGAAGGAGCGGATGGCGTTGGTGTTGCCCGTGTTGCATTACCGTTTCCAGATTGGCCTCATTCAAGTGCATCTCTGGATTATTCTCCTGACAAGCCCCCATTTATTCCTCAAATGTTAACGGATGCTGAGCTAAGTCCCCTCTTTGTTGATTACATGAGGAGATGGAAAGGATTCGTTACTGATGGGAGATAAAAATTCTCTTCCTAAAATAGTCGAGTTCTTGAATTGATTCAAGAATGTCATCTAGGGCTAAGTGTGCTCCTTTCTTGTTAAATCGGGACACCTCCGGGTACCATCTTCGTCCAAGTTCCTTGACGGTTGATACATCGATCATTCTGTAATGTAGAAATTCGACTATCTGGGGCATTTCCTTTTGTAGGAATAGGCGATCATTCCAAACTGAATTCCCACATAGCGGCGCTGTGTTCTCATTTACATGTTTTCTAAGAAATTCCATGGTTTGTCTTTCGGCTTCTTCAACAGATACAGAGTTGTTGCGAACACGTTCGACCAAACCACTTCGATTATGATGTCGAGTGTTCCATTCGTCCATCCCTTCTAGCAGGTGTTCTTCGACAGAAACAGCAAGGTTTGGCCCTTCTGCAATGATGTTTAACTCCCCATCTGTGATCACCGTGGCTATTTCTATGATTTTCTCCTTTGAGATATCTAAGCCAGTCATTTCTAAATCAATCCAGACCATCCGGTCATCCTTATTCTCCATAAGATGCCCAACGAGGCAGAGCATTTGAAGTCGGCGCAGAGTTCTTGAAACACCCATACTACGACATGGCATGGCGGATGCCTCTGATGCTCTTGATGCAGTGCTCTTGGATGTGATTCCAATGCCGAAAAAACCAATTGCTTTTGGCCTCACTGCTTTGATTTTCAGTGTAATCTTCTTTGCATATATCGCTCATGAATTTTCTGCGGATTCGAGTTCAAGCTCCGTGGTTGTTGAACAGAACACATCCACCGATTGGCGACATTATTCCGTCGTAGCACCAATTGACACGGGAATTAACGTTTATCACGACCACTTTCGTACCGATGAGGTTTATCCAAATTGGCTCTTGGAACAGTTGGGTGTGACAATGACCTGCGGAATCACTCTTGAAGGAACTTGGCAGGAGCGATATGAAGCCGATAAGGAAACCTGTTGGGACGTAATTACGACAACAGATATCGTGTATTTCTATGGTACAAAAATCATTGGAACTTCACCTGATGGAGGGACAAATATCCACATTTTGGATGATCCCGAAGATGGTCATGGAACAGCAGTAACTGGAGCCGTTCTTGATGCAAACCCTGATGCAGTTATCTTCTTTGTTGAAGGGTTTTCGACAGAAGCAGTTCTTGCTGCGTCAAATCAACCTCTTGTTGACATCATTTCAACATCTTTTGGGGCCATTGGCTCACTTCCGGTTCCTGGTATTGAAACAGCAACTTATGAGGCCGTTGTTGTGAATAATAAAATCCATACTGGGGCTGCTGATAACTCGCCATCTCCAGCGATTCAAGATGCGACGGCAGGACCTCCATGGTCGATTGGGATCTCTGGATATGCAGAGGAAGGAGATGACCAAAAGGAAACGATGAGTGGTTCATATCCTGATATTGCTGCTGATTGGACCCAAGTTCTGCCAAATCATGACGATACTGATGGTTATCATGAAACCTCTGGAACTTCATTTGCAACTCCTCGCACTGCTGGGATTCTCTCGTTCGTTCTCCATCAACTTAGAGATGAATTTGGTGATTGGGGATCTGGTGCATCAGATGAACGAGGTGGTTATCTCGTTAATGGAGCTTCGTCGGATGAATCTTCCTTTACAATGAGAAACTCAGAAATGCGGAATGCACTGAACATTTCTGCATGGTATCCAACCTTCACAACTTGGGATCCCACTTCCGGAACAATGCCGATGTCTCCTGTCGCACCATGCACACAAGTTGGATGGGGTGTCATTAACCTCTCAAACATTGATCTAATGATTAAGCATCTTAATGGAACCGAACAGATGGATAACAGGCCTTCTGATGTTGTTCTTTGCATGGATGCTAATCAACAGATGAGAGAAGCATACTGGGGCGTCTATCCAACAACAGCAAGTGGGACGGAATCCCACGTTCCCTATGCAGCACTCTTCAGAGAAGAGTAATCACTTTGGCTCAAAGTCAAGGACGATTTGCCCAAGCATATTGACTCGAACTACTGGATTAAATCCTTCGTGAGGCGTCATTGCAATGGTCCGTTTAATCTGTTCAATTGCTTGAGGAGGCATTCGGACATCGAATGTTTGGAGGGTTTCGATAAATCCTTCATCCTTCAAAGGACTTGCTTTGACAGGTTTTGGAACTGGGATTGCCTTTGCAACTTTCTCAGCCTTTTTGGTGACGATCTCAACCTTCTCGGTAATTTCTTCGACGATATCATCATCAACAACGGACTCGGCTTTAGCCATCAATCCAGTCGATGTTGGTTTAACTTCAGCTTCTTCAATCCAAGTGCTTAATTCGTGGATTTCTTCAGTATCACGTACATCGATTGTGTGTCGTCTTTGTTGATAGATGAATCCGTAGCCAAGGGCTAGCAATCCCATCAGAACAATGGTAAGAGACTTGAAAATCGTATCATCAATTTGATTGAACAATACGATCAAGGTAATCATTGAGCCGTAAACACCCAAAGCTCTTCTCCAACGAACGTGGGAATGTTTTGAGTCAAAGCCTGTAATTGCAAGAGCTGTAAGCAATGCAGTTGTGATGAACAGAGCGAGTTTCGTTTGTTCCTCTCCGAGTGCATAAATGACACCAGTCAACGCAGATATAACACCTGCAAAGCCCATGTATTCGACGAAACTAAAGAACTCCTCGTCACTTTCCCACTCGAACATCTTCGAATCATAAATCTGATCCGTCTTTGATGAGTAGATAATGAGTGCGCCCCCTTCAATGAAGAATACAGCTCCTACGAGGATTCCTCTCATTGATTCATCAAGCACTTCAAAGGTTGAAAGTTCGTTTCCAACGGTTAAACCATGGAGTAACGGGAGGAATAAAATCGAGATTTTGTTTCCTTTTTGGAATGCATCTTGAGTAGCCCATGCGCTTGCAGCGATCATTCCGACCCCACCGAATACATTGAATGAAAGAAGAAGTGAAGCCATTGACAAAAATCTCAGTTGTGCTTCAAGGGGAAGTTCCATCTCAAACGATTTAGTTCCTTCTTTGACGTTCATATGCAGAATGCCTCGCTGCTCAGACAACCACAGTCCGAAGATGGCGATACCTGACCAGAGCATTGAGGCTCCGAATACTGTGCCACTGAAATCATCAAGTCCATCTGAGAACCCGATCATGAATGAAAAGATGAGAGCGACTGAGAACATCGGAATGAGTGTTAAATCGCCTCGGATCCATGAATTGACGATTCCAAAAATGACTGCAATGAGTGGGAGCCAAGATGCGGTGGGTAGGACTGCTGCAACTGAAAAGAGGAACCATATTGCAGGAATAACCCATGGATATGGATTCTCGACGATTTCATCGTTCTTAATATCGGAACGAATATCGAAGAGACTTGCACTGAGAATAAACATCATATGCAGGCCTACGATCAATCCAGTGACTTCACTGAACCAAAGGATTTCGGGGGATGTTGAAGTTTCTACATTGGATAATATGCTATCGAGAAGATTGTGTGCCAAACCATGATCTTCGAGCCAATACATGGAGATGAATGCTAGAGGAGCAAGGCATGATAAGACATGATGTCGATACTTGAACGCCGTGTAACCAACCAACCCATACATGGTTAGGAATAACAAGCCACCTGACTGATCAAGCATTCCTAGAGCGAGTAAACCTCCGAGCATGACTTGGTCAGCACTTCTGTTCAGTACATCTCTGTCCAAACCTCTCTTTGTAATGATTCCATGAACAGCGACTGGTGTGAGGAGGAAGACAAGGTCCCATACAATTCCTGCCTTGAATAAACCATCCACATGGTCCATTCGAGCTTCGGTCATCAAGGGCATAGAAGCACCTGCAATAATCAAAAGCCAAAGTGTGCCAAGTGCTCGACTTTCTGACGAAATGATGTCCATCTTGTAAACTTCGTAAATGAGTAATGATACCGGCAGGAGGTATAATCCTACGGCGAAATATGACTCGAGCAAAACACTAGGGTCAAGTGTGCTAATTCCAATGGAAATGGCAAGGAGTGCAAATGCGAGAGATGGTCGAGCAATTGTACCATATGATCGCATTTCTGTGGCCTTATCAGTTTCATCTTTGAGATACCAGGCATTTGTTTCAGCGTCGTACGAGTAACTTCCAGCCGCATTTACTGCAATGATGTCGAGCAATTTTCCAAAGTCAAGTTCAACATCACGCACTGAATTGAATAATGCGTAAACGAGAAGTCCAAGAACCATAAATTCAATCGATAGATTATTCAGGCTTTCAGGTCTGAAAGAGTCAGGGAGTTCGAGTTTTCCAAGCAGAAGCAATATCGAACTCAGTGTAAGGGATGAAAGTAGAGCAAGTGTAGCGTTTCTCTTTTCCATATCATCTCCGTCTCTTGCTTTGAGCATAGATTCGAATACCATCGATAGGAGATAAGCTACGAAGATCCACGTCACGTACCAATAAGGGGACTCAAGAATAGTGCTGCTTAGTGTAATGAAAACAACCGATTGTACATTGCTCCAGATTGAGATCTTGCCCAACCTCCGTGCAGTTTCTGCGATGACTATGATGCCTATCGCTACGCTGACATTTACTGGTTCGTTTAGGATGCCGTTGCCGATGAAATCTCCAAAGAGATAAGAAAAGGATAGGGCAGACATTGTCAAGTTCGCAACCCATTTACGGGTTGCTTCTGCGAAGAACATCATGTATGCAATCATTACCAATGCTATGCACCATGGCATAATGGCTTGATTACCATCGAGTGTCCATAATGCGAAAGCAAGTCCAATTGGCATTGCTGGAACTCTGTTCTGTTGAGCCGCAGGGAAATATGCCAAGAGCAGAGTAAGCCAAAGAGCGACAGGTAAGGTGAATACGTTTTCAAGGCCATTGTCCCAACCACTGCTTTTGATTGGACCCAATATGAGGTTGAGACTATTCAAGTCAGCAATGAGCATTGCAATGATGACTTCGCCAATCAGGAAGAAAGACATTTTTTCGACAAGTTCACGCTTTAGCTTCTCACTGCTTGCAAGTGTACCTTGTATGATTATGATGAATACTAGAAGTGACAAAGCACCGCCTGCTCCCCCCTCGCCTGCATTCTCATTGAGAATCTCGTACAAAATTGGAATCAATCCAGAGACCACGCTTACAACGCCGAAATTAATTGCTTTGTTGGATTGTAACGCAGTATACATGGCAAGACCGCTAAGGCCAACTATTGCAGTTCCCAAGGGGTAAGAGACCTCGTAATCTGCCCATTCAATCCACGTTCCAACTCCTACAAGAAGGAGGCCTAGGGGAATATAACTCGCTACTGCCCAGCCGAACGACGTTTCACCTTTGTATCTCTTAAGGATGCGTTGATGACCAAAGCACATGAGGGCTGCGCCTATTGCTTGTGCATAGATCAAATTGGCATTCGCAACGAAGGCTCCGTCATTACCATCACCAAAGAAATCGAATGGCTCATCGCCAATCACATCGCCAAGAGTGAGGTATCCTACGACATAACGGATGCCCCATAACAATCCAACAGCCATGAAGAAAAAGGATAAACCCAGAAGATAATTTTGGGAAATCATAAGATGATTATCATTTTTCTTCGCTTGCAGTTCCACCATAAACAATGCAATAGCAGACGAGAGTAGCCCTCCTATGAAGAGGATGAGAAACTTCTCTTCTCCTACGTCTTCAGCAAATGCGATACTTAGCAATCCGATCCATATTGCAAGCATGGCAACGCCGAACATGATCACCTCAGTGAATCGTTCAAGGAATTGGCCTGTCTCACTGGAGCCCGGTGGTCTGACAACGACTGGTGCTGTGGGTTGGATCTCATCGCTTGCAAAGATTGCATCATTTGCGATGGAGATTGTTTTCTTTGGTGCACGTGTTGGAGCAGGCATCTTAATCAATACAATCTATGTCCATGACCACTTAAGGATATACCCTGCAAGTGGCTCCATAGTTAGGATTCGAAGGGGAAAACTTACGCTTCAATTGAAAGAGTTCAAACAATAGAATTGGTTGGAAGGTGTATGAGCCGAAAGAGCGGAGCGCGTTCTACGCTAATTTTAGCGTGCATGACGATGTTTTTACTTCCAACTGTACTTGCCACCGTACCTGTTGGAAATTCATCCACTGAGCCTCTCGAAGAGGGCTGGTGGGTTGAGACAACTGTTGATAGAGACGGTAACGGGATTGGTGATATGATCGAAGTCCATCAGAAAAATCCATACTTCCTTGATGCTGATAAAACTCTTCCACTGATTGTCGACTTTGACCATACGCCCGGACAAGAAGAAATTTCGATGCTCACAACCCAAGTCAATTTCAAACATCAATGGACTCTCGAAGGTATTGATGCCCTTGCTGGAAGGATGCCAGTGGGTGATATCATTACCGCTTCCCAACTTCCCGGAGTTGTCATGCTTGAGCTCGATGGAATCCTCGAAGTAACGAACGGAGACGCTGCGGTACTCCATGGTGTCGATACTGTCTGGCAAGATACGGGATACGATGGTGCAGGTAGCACCGTTGCAATCATTGACACTGGGATTGACGGAAACCACTCTAGTCTTGACGACCAAGATGACGATCCGACTACGAATGACCCCAAGGTTATTGCATTCTATGACCCTGTGAACAACCCTTCTCTAACAAACGGTACCGAAGTCTTCGCTTATGATGACCAAGGGCATGGCTCTCACTGTGCTGGAACAACCGCTGGTACGGGTGCTCCAACATACGACCACATCGGTATGGCGCCACAAGCCTCACTCGTTGGGGTAAAGGTGCTCGATGCAGGTGGTTCAGGTAGTTTCGCAACCGTCATGGCTGGTATGGAGTGGACCGTTGAGAATCGATACAAATTCAACATCCGTGCAGCCTCTATGAGTTTAGGCGGTCCTGGAGCAATCGAATGGACTTCTTCTGAGGAAGACAGCGTAAACAGATATGCAAACGAAATGGTCCGTGCAGGTATCGCCCTCTTTATTGCAGCAGGCAATACTGCAGTATCTGCACAAATAGGTACGCCTGGTTCCGCTGAGGACGCAATTACAGTTGGCGCACTCGACAAGAATTCAGCGATTGCTGTTTATTCAAGTCAAGGTCCAACCGAAGAAGGTCGAATCAAACCTAACATTGCATATGTTGGCAGCAACGTGATGTCTGTTGCCTTTAATACAGGCGATCAATATACAGACATGTCTGGAACTTCGATGGCAACTCCTGGTGCTGCGGGTGTAGCGGCACTCATGCTTCAAGCAAATCCAGATCTTTCGCCTTTCGATATTCGAAACATTATGCAAGAAACTGCAACATACCGGCAATGTGCCTATATGTTAGCAAATGAGCCATGTCTAGAAGATGCAATTCCTAAGAACCGCCAAAACAATGTGTATGGCCATGGGGAAGTACGTGCCCTCGATGCAGTTCTTGAAGCAGCACAGGAAGATTATGAGTTTGATACTTCAATCTCTATTGTTGTCTCAACAATGGCTGGCGAGCATAATAGAATCCATCTCGACAGTGGCGATTTCGTTTCGTTTGATGTCGTAGGAGATCTTGAAACAGTCCAATGGAGGAGTAATCACCTTCGCGATGATTGGTCAAATATCCACGGATTCGACCACGGAAGCCCTTCGGGTGAACTTTTCCTCATCGACATAGTTCATCAATTAGAACACCTTCCTGGCACAGATGTACTCGGCAATCATACCATTTCCCTACGTGGGATTCAATACAATGAATCAGGAGGCCAGTCTTCCTCAACTCCTCTTGCTACTGCGGACATTATGATCATGGATGCAAACACTGAGAAGCCTGCAGACCCTGATAGTGAAGGTCTTCCAGCAGTTGGTGTGATTGGGACGATGGCGATTATTATCCTTGGAATTGCGGCATCATCTCGAGAAGACGAAGATGAGGCTGATGAGCAGTAATTACAAACCCTATGTTGATATGCGGATTTGATTAGGTAAGGATGGGCGAGTCATATGGTTGGAGAAGCACACGTATCAATGATACCAACAACACCCAAGAAGGTGTGGTCTGCGAATGTCAATGGACATGCCGTACAAGCTCTCGCACCCTCAAATGCCATTCTACTCGATGTTTTACGTGACGAAGTAGGAATGCTCGGGGTTAAGCGTGGATGCGATCTTGGAACCTGTGGCTGTTGTACAGTTCTTGTCAATGGAGAGCCTCGCCTTTCTTGTCTCTGCCTTGCAGGTCAAGTTGAAGGTGATGATATTACCACTGTAGAAGGACTCGCAGAAGGAGCTCATTTAGCGCCAATTCAAACCTGCTTTGCAACGCACGGAGGTTCTCAATGTGGTTTCTGTACGCCTGGGTTCCTGATGGCAGCAGAAGCATTACTCGATTCAAATCCAAAACCCTCTCGAGAAGAGATCTCTTGCGCAATCGATGGGAATCTGTGCAGGTGTACGGGATATCAGCAAATCATCGATTCAATAGAGGCTGCTGCTGAAATTAAGCGTGGTGACGCTCCTGCTCCAGCACCTGCTAGCGACCCTCATCCTAATCCTCATCCTGAAGGGCCAGAAGAGCCATCGATGCCTCCGGGCCATGCGAGATGATTTCATGTCAGGCGGATACAAACAACAACCAGGTGCGGCACGTGGAACCACCCGAAAGGATGGAAAGCGTGTAGCTGGGAAACAAAAATTCCCTCCTCCTGGCTCGGGTGGTTCCAATCCAAACATGGCGCCTCGTGATCTTGATTGGATACCAGAATCAGTCGGTGGAAAGGAGCCGCAACCTGCGGGCTCTCACATCCACGACAGATATCGAACTGGAACTTCTGTCGGTAAACCTCGAGCTTTGGTTGATTCACATGCTAAAGTTACGGGACAAGCATGGTACGGAGACGATGTGCGCTTACAAAACGAAATCATTGGAAAAATTCTCCGTTCCCCTCATCATTATGCTAAGATCAAATCTATTGATACATCCAAGGTTGAAGCACTGCCTGGTGTTCTTGCTGTTGCAACAGGCCAAGATGCTCCGAACACATTTGGAGTTCTGCCAGTTACAAAAGACGAACACGCAATGGCTGTCGAGAAAGTACGACACGTTGGAGATTTAGTAGCATGCGTTGCTGCAGTCGATGAAGCAACAGCAATGGAAGCATTGAACCTCTTCGAAATCGAATGGGAAGTTCTTGAACCAGTTTTCGATCCAAAGAAAGGATTGGAAGACCAAGATGAACCAATTCATTGGCGTGGCAAGTACCATGTCGGAAAGACAAACGTTCAGAAGCGTGTATTCCAGGAATTTGGAGATCGTTCCTTGGTTGAAGAACCATCAGCCTCTTCACACGGAAAATGGCGAATGGAAGGCGTCCATCACGGGTTTACTGAACCTCACGCTGTCGTTGCCCATTGGGATCCAAACGGACGGTTGCAACTCTACACTCCTCAACAAGTTCCGCATTACGCTCATCGTGCCTTATCGACTGTGCTCGAAGTTCCAATGCACCAAATCAACGTTATCCGAACCTTTGTTGGCGGTGGATTCGGTGGAAAATCAGATCCATTCCCTCACGAGATGTGCGCTGCGATTCTAGCCCGCAAGGCAGGTCGTCCAGTTCGCATCAATTTCAGCAGAGAGGAAGTTTACTGGATTAACCGTGGCCGTCACCCGAGCCACATTGAAGTGAAGATGACTGCTGATGAAGATGCAAGAATTTCTGGGTTTGATATTGACGCCCTTATTGACGGAGGAGGCTTTGCATCCTTCGGACACGTTACCTCTTATTACAACGGCGTCCTTGCGACTGCTCCCTACGAACTGGGTTCCTTTCATTACACAGGTGCACGAGTTTGGACCAACAAACCAGCCAGTGGTGCAATGCGTGGCCACGGTGCAGTGAACACAAGATGCGCAGTCGAAGTAGGACTTGATGAAATGTCCGAGCAACTTGAAGTTGACCCGATTGATTTGCGTCTTGCAAACCTTTTGCCACCTCACAGCCGAACAATTTCTGGCTTCAGGATTACATCCAACGGGATGAGAGAAGCCCTTGAGCGAGTACGTGAAGGTTCAAATTGGGATCAGAAATTCAGACAAATGCCGCTTGGAAAAGGGATCGGAATTGGATGTGGATTCTTCATCTCAGGTTCGGGATTACCTATCCATTGGGATCCAAACCGATTCCCTCATGCAACTGTTCACATGCAAATTGACATGGATGGGGGCGTAACTGTTCATACAGGTGCTGCAGATATTGGACAGGGTTCCACGACTGCAGTTGCTCAAGTTGTCTCTGAAGTCTTGGCATTACCGATTGAAATGATTCACGTGCGCTCTCATGAGAGCGATACAAGCCCAGTAGATTTGGGTTCATATTCGAGTAGAGTTACATTCATGAATGCTAATGCTGCCATACGAGCTGCACTTGATATTCGGGAAAAGTTGCTTAATGCTGCTTGGGAAATGATTGGCTACCACCCAGACGTTTTGGTTCTCAATGACCGCAGAATCTACTACAAACATGACCCTGCTGTAGGTGTCTCATATCTCGAAGCGCTCCATAAAGCCCAGGAAGACAAAGGTTCGCTAATTGCAAGTGGTGCGTATCGTTCACCTCCTATGGGCGGTGTTCACAAAGGTGCTGCTGCTGGTCTAGCCCCTGCTTATTCTTTCTCTGCATACGTTGCTGAAGTTGATGTAGATGTTGAAACGGGTCTCATCTCTTGCACAGATGTTTGGGCAGCACACGATTGTGGGAAGGCTCTCAACCCTCTTGCAGTTGAGGGTCAAATCATTGGCTCCTGCCACATGGGGCTTGGTCAAGTATTGTCTGAAAAGATGGTCTACGGCCGAACCGGACACCTTCAGAATCCAAATCTTTTGGAATATAAGATTCCTTCCGTTCACGAAATGCCAAATGTAACACCGATTATCGTCGAATCATCAGATCCGGAAGGACCATTCGGAGCGAAGGAAGCAGGAGAAGGTCCTTTGTTGCCCATTCTTCCTGCTGTTGTGAATGCAGTGTATGATGCCATAGGAGTTCGAATTAGAGAACTACCACTGACTCCTGATGTGGTTTGGAAAGCCATTTCTGCAAAAACAAAATCAATGGATGGTATTGACCCAACCGATTTGCCAGCACCACGTTTGAATCACGGACCTCTTCAAGCAACATTGGTTGAACGAGGAAATGAGCACAGAGAGCGTGACAAAAAGCGACAAAGAAGCGAAGATACTTCTGCATACGTTAATGGCGTTCTCTTTGGTTTCGATCCAGAACGGCCGATGGAAGACCAAGTTGAAGGATGGAAGACTGCAGTAGAGCCTGTTCCAGAACAACTTGCAGAACTTGGATTGGCTGGAAAAGCATGGCTCAAGAAAGAGCAACGTCACATGGGAGGTGAGCAATGATGCTTATGCCTCCGTTTGAACTCCATCATCCAAAATCCGTAGAAGAAGCCTGTGAACTGGCATCTTCATTCATGGACTCTGGAGAGTCCTTTGATTGGGTTGCTGGAGGTACTGACTTGCTTCCAAATTACAAGTGGCATATCAACGTGAAAAAGCATGTGATATCGCTCGCTAAGATCTCTGGTACAGATGTTATTTCAATGACCGAAATTGGAGCAATGTCTCGCCTTGGGGCGATTACAGAATCAAAGGATGTTCACCCACTTATCGCTGAAGCTGCAGCCAAGGTCGCTTCTTCTTTAATCCGCAATAACGCTACTCTTGGAGGAAATCTTTGTGTCGATACTCGTTGTTTCTGGTTCAATCAAAGTGAAGATTGGCGCCGTTCGATCGATTGGTGTCATAAAGAAGATTGTGGCACTGGATCTGATTGCAGAGTGATTCCAAATCAAAATACACTCTGCGTTGCAACCTATCAAGGTGACCTCGCCCCTTCATTGATGGTTCTCGAAGGGACCATTCATCTCATTGGCCCGAATGGCTCTAGGGAAGTGCCTGCGGAAGAGTTCTTCCAACTTGATGGGATTACAAGGAATGTTTTGCAGGAAGGTGAATTTGTCCTCAAGGTTACGTTCCCAGAAAATGTATCGGAAAGAGTTGGTTCTTACCACAAGCTACGTGTTCGGGAATCATGGGATTTCCCCGAAGCTGGAGTCTCTGCAGCATGGATTCCAGGCCAAAGCGAAACCCTGCGAGTTGCTTCTACAGCGCTTGAATCCATTCCTCGTCTTCATTCTGAGCAAGTCGCCGAACTCTCGGGTGATTTCTCTGCAAGCAAGATTACAGATTTGTCAGTAGCGGTCATGAAATCAATCAAGCCAGTGAACAATACTGCCCTTAATCCACGATACAGGAAAGCAATGGTAAAGGTGTTAGCGAAACGTTCCCTTCGTAAGATACTGGAGGCTTCTGAATGAAGATGAATTGCCTACTTGTTATCTCATTGCTCATGATGGCTTTCGCTCCTAATTCATCTGCTCAATTCCCTGATAACAATCCATGGGAATTTGGTTGGGAAACTGATGTAGAGCCGAGTTATCTGCTCATGCTTGACGGTGAAAAGTGGGAAATTGAAGACACTCTCTACTTTTATGTTGAAAATCCTCGTATGAATGGCCTCTCTCTAACAATTACAGTTGAATTTGATTCAGAAGATGAACTACTCGAAGCTACATATGATGAAGAAATCAGTATTGCGTCCCAAGAGAACAAAACATTCCCTGTTGAATTGCTCAGTTCAAATGCTGATGATGTACGGGCCTTCTCTCCGGATACCTCTTTTTCGATTAAAATTACAGCAACGGAAACAGCCGGTTCAGCGGAACTCGAAACTAAAGATATCGATGCGGATCTCAAAGTTCCTCGTTCACACAAACTCGTGCCGGATGCAACAACGCCAACTTATGCTGTTTCAGCAGGGACTTGGGTTGAGGCAACCCTGCATCTCAATAACATGGGGAATTCAGTGGATGCGGCAAAGGCAATAGAAGCCGATGTACGAAGTTGCCCTCTTCTTGACATAAAAGGTCTCGATTCTGCTCTGAATGTACAGGTGAAGCCAACAGGTGTCAACGGCCAGGAAGCTGAATCGTTTACCTTCAGAATCGAACCATCTTCTGCTCACCCCAGCCGCACGTGTGAGGTTACTATTTCTGTCACATCTGAAGGAGACAATAATCAACGAAGTGTTGTGTTTGATGTTGAGATTCAGGAAGCAGGTGATTCAGACTCAGATTCGAATTCAGGAACAGATTCAGGTTCCTCTAGTTCAGGCTCAACAGATGGAGACTCCTCGGCGTTACCTTCGTTGAGTTTCGCTATGACTTTCATTTTAGTAGGAATCGCTGCTCTAACCCGTTCTGAAAACGATTGAGTACCCCGAAAAGTGGTAGGATTCTGGACGTATTTTATACCAAATAGGACTAAACGTCAAGGGAGAATCATTATGTGTGTCACGAGGTTCCGAAGAAAGGAACATACTACGCTTGTCGTAGAAATGAGGTGTAAATATGGCAGAAGCTGAGAAATCAAAACTCTCTGTCGAAAAGAAATTATTAGCAGGTCTAGTCGTTTCTATTCTTCTCTCGACTACGCTCATTGTTCTTGCAAGCTCCTCTAAGGAAACGGTGTTTTCACCTTATGTGCGAGACGCTGATGGCGCGTACCAATACCAACAACTTACTAAGATGCGAGATTCTCTTGGCGATGGCGATGGCTATGACATATACAACACAATGTCGACCCCAATGCTCGTCAATGACTGGCAAGATCCTCACAGAACTATGCTCATCATCACAGCACCAGAGAAACCATTCGATGCTGCTGAGGCAAGTGCAATCCATGATTTTGTAACTGAGAAAGGTGGAAAGGTCATTCTTGCAGCAAGTTCAACCAACGCCCAGCGTGTTGCAGAAGAATTTGGAGTCCTCTTTTTCGATGCCCCTGTATCAGATTCAAAATGGTTCTATGAGGTCGCTAACGAAGTCGGTGAGAGAGAGCCTCCTCAAGAAACACGTTTGTGGTCTGTTGCCTCTGTAAGCGAAGACATCGACTCAATGGATGAAGCATCTCTCCGCACACCATGCACTGAAGAATTAGTGGCAAATGCTCAGACAGAGAACTGCCGAATGCCAGTTCTGTTCCATTCACCTACAGCAATTCAAGTCCTTGACATTGAAGATGATAGCAGAGAAGTAAATGTCCTTGCTTCAGCGAGTGACCAAGCATTCGTTGCTCGTTCTGGATTCGATATCAATAACGTAGCAAATCCTAAGACTGGTAAAACTGATTTGATTGTACGAATCGATTATCCTGGAATTGAAGCATACGATAAAGTCTCAGACAAAGACATCGATAAGATTGACGTCACAGGAAGTATTGTTTTCGTATCTGACCACTCTGTTCTGGCGAACCATCTCTGGGACGAGGCAGACGCTGATCTAACCGGTAAGCAACAATGTGGTTCAGATTTGTACCAAGAAAATGGTCACACCTGCTGGTCCACAGACCCAAGCGGCCTTGTATCTGCTCAAGGTGACACAAAATGGAGCGGTAACCAACTCTACTTCCGTGCTCTTATTCGAGACATGATGGAATTCGATAACGAGGAACTTTCAACCACAGTCACTCGATATAACGACGAATTTAACATCGTATTTGACGAAAGCCGTCACGTTTCCAGTGCGGTTACACAACCATTCACAGAAGCGATTGGAGCAGTTGTTCTCCTCACAAGCGACACATACCTGAAGTGGCTTATCATCCTCAATCTGTTTGCACTCCTTGCAATCGCTATCATGGTTGTTCCAGAAAAGGAAAATTGGAGGCACGTCTTCGATTTAACCCGATTCAGAGAACGACCAACAAAGATCGATTCCTCATTGTATCAAGTCCGTGTTCGGGAGGCCTTCCTTTCCAAAGTCCGGCAATTTAATGACCTCACGCGAGACGAATTCGTCCGCAAGACCCCTGCTGAAATCATGCAGATGGTTCGCGAACCCCGCCTTGTTGAACTCGTAAGTTCAGCAAGATCATATTCCAACGAAGAACTAAGGGAAATTATACCCATAGTCCGACGTTGGGGAAACTGAAAAAAATATAGGAGGAAATTGACATGCAACCCCCCGCACCACCAGCAACCCCGCCCGCGCCAGCACCTGCAGCGCCAGCGGCACCAGCGCCACCAATGCCAGCAGCGCCAGCGGCTCCAGCCGCACCTGCAGCACCAGTAGCGCCAGCCGCACCTGCAGCACCGGCCGCTCCGGCACAGCCGAAGCACCAGAGCACCCCTGAGATCCGAGAACGCCTAACAGCTGTCGGCGCAATCGCAAATGCGATCAGCGCTGAAGTACAGAAGGTAATTATCGGTAAGAGCCACGTTATCGACAACGTTCTCATCAACATTCTCTCCAATGGTAACCTTCTTTTCGAAGATTATCCTGGATTGGCTAAGACATTGATGACAAACACGTTTGCTGATGCTCTTGGTTGTGACTTCAAGCGTGTACAATTCACGCCTGACTTGCTACCAGCCGACATTACAGGTACCAACATCTATGACGCTAAGAAGGGCGAATTTACGTTCAAGCCAGGACCTTTGTTCTGTAACCTTCTCCTTGCTGACGAGATTAACCGTGCTCCTCCAAAGACTCAAGCTGCTTTGCTTGAAGCTATGCAAGAGAAACAAGTCACTATCGGTACTGTAACTCACAAACTTCCTGCACCGTTCATTGTTATGGCAACACAAAACCCTGTCGAACAAGAAGGTACATACCCACTTCCAGAAGCACAACTTGACCGTTTCATGTTCAAGATGAGTGTCGGTTACCCTGACCGTGCTGATGAAGACGAAATCCTTGCTCGACGTATCGCTCGTGGAAAGGACGCAGTCGATGTTGACGTCATTACTGACCCACAACGTGTTATTGCTATGCAACAAGCGTGTGAAGATGTATACGTTGACCCTGCAATTCGTATGTACATGGTAGAATGTGTCGCAAGAACTCGTGAAGATCCACGTGTTCTCGTTGGTGCTTCTCCTCGTGGTTCCCAAGCTCTCTTGAAGACATCTCGTGCTGCAGCAGCAATGCGTGGACGCGACTTCGTCACACCAGACGATGTCAAGGCTATCGCAGAACTTGCTATCGCTCACAGAATCATCCTCAAGCCAGAACATCAAATCAAAGGACTCGAAGCTGGCGAAGTTATGCAAAGCATTCTTCGCGAAGTACCTGTCCCTACTGTTTGAGATTCACTTGAATAATTTCGAAATGGAGGTTTCTATATGTGGAGTCGTAAATCAGCATTGCTAGGAAGCATGGCAGTTGCCATGTACCTTCTTGGTCTTACACTACGTAACTCACAGTTGGTCACAATTGCTGTGGTCATCTTTGTGTTCTTAACGTGGGCTGCCTTGTTTGGTGGCCATGCTGACGTAGCTTCCAGTGGTCGCCGGGCCGATGAATGGACCGGTGAAGAAGGCGTAGCCCTTGGCAGCGTTCTTGCCATGAGGAAACTTTCAGGTGCTCGTATATTCGAGGATGGAGAACTTACTGTTACGTTACGTATGCAGAATAATTCAGGACTTGCCAAGATTCTCGAAGTTCGAGATCGAGTTCCAGAAGTTATGCGAATCAAGCAAGGGTCCAATTACATCCTAATGGAATTGGGTCCTCGTCGTGAAACATACATCGAGTATACAGTTGAATGTCCTCTAAGAGGATTCTACAGCGTTGGTCCTGTTGCGGTACGTATGCAGGATCCGTTCGGACTATTCCACAAGGAAAAGGAATTGCATGTCTACAACGACTTCCTTGTGTTCCCGAAGATGGAAGATCTCAAAGATACATTCGTGAAATCTCGAGTTCCGAAGATTTTCACCGGTGCTGTTAACATTCGACAACCAGGTCCAGGTTCTGAATTCTACTCTCTCAGAGAATATTTCGAAGGAGACTCTTTCAGGGCGATTAACTGGAGTGCATATGCACGTTCAGGTAAACTGATGGTCAACGAACGTGAACGTGACGCTGTTTCAGACGTCATCATTATCATCGATTCGAGAGCTGTCAGCGAAACAGGTCCTGTAAGCCGTAACGCTCTGGTGTATTCCACCCGTGCAGCAGCATCGCTTGCAAAGTACTTCTTAGGAAGGCGTGATTCAGTAGGTGTTGTTGTTTATGGTGATGAAGTTGTCAGCGTAGACCGAGATACTGGTAAGAAGCAACTCTACGTGATTCTAACCAAACTTGCAGGTGCAGTCGCACGTGGGAATATCCCACTGCAAGTTGTTGTCAACAGAATCCTACCACACATCAACAAAGGTAGTCCAATCATTTTCCTATCAAATCTAGAAGATGATCCTACAATTGTAAACGCATTGAGAGATTTCCGTGCTCGTGACTTTGACGTCACAGTACTCTCTCCTTCTTCCCTTGAGTTCGAATTTGACGCTCGACGTCTTGACCGAACTGGATACGAAGTCATGAAGACTGAACGAGACGTTCTCCTAGGAGAGCTTCGTGGTCTTGGTGTCAACATTATGGATTGGGAGCCTGATATGCTCTTGTCAACTGCACTTGCTGGTGCTAGAGGGTTCTGAGGTGATATGATGACAATGAGAAAAGCATCCTCCGATACAGCCCACTTGTATGATGGTAAGACAGTTCGATCATCTGCGCCAAGTCGTAAGAAACTGGCAGGACAAACAGGTATCGGTTCAGAAATTCCAAAGGACGCAATTCCAGAGTTGGAAATGCCTTCATTCATTGAAAGCCTCATTGGCGGACCCATTGTTCCAAAGATGAAATTCCTACCTCCAGATAAGTTTGTACAAAACATGCAACTTGGAGTCTATGTCATCCTTGTTGGATTGGCATTGCTGACCTACATCATCTCTCCTCCAGAAGGAACCATTTGGTTCATGCTTCTCGGAAGCTCAGAACTTGCGCTTATCTTCCAGATTGGAATCATTGCAGGTGCTACAGGATTAGGGTTCTGGGGTGCATACCAACGGGACGCCCGATATATGCTTGGTTCATATTCACTCTTCATTCTTGCAATCATGCGATTTGCATCTTCCAAAACAAGCGTAAACGATCTTTTCGGATTAGCTGATTCGCCGACGCTTCTTGCATCACTGGTTGTTATTTACTCAGTTCTGCTGATTATGTACTTTGAATTGTCAAACGGTGTTATGCGTTACTCAATGCTTGATACGAGTATCAGAACAAACGAAGTTTACGTCATGAATCCTAAGAAAATCGTTGGCAAGTACCACCGTTCTCTTATCATCAATCCGATAATTGCTACAGTACTCGCAACCATTGTTCTATCAGCAAACACAATCTTGCCGTGGTTTGTTGGAATTCTTTCAGAAGATACAGCCACTCGACTTCGTGAATCTGTAGAACTTGGTTCAGTATACGGTGTCGCACTTGGAACACTCTTTGTCTTCCTCATCGTTGGAGCTCTTTTCGCTCTGGACTTACCGACATACATCCAGAAGAGAAGAGAATCGAGTGACGAATGAGTCACGATTGCTCAATCATCGGTTGGCTCGATTCTACTTGTCGAACCATTATTCGATTCAAGAGTTCAAGAGCCAATGGCAATTCCTCACCATCGAGAGCAACTCTTGCAGAATGGGAAGTCTTGCTCAACCATGTCAATTCAAAATTCGCATCTTCGAGTAAGGTGTCGATTGTCTCAAACATCTTCTCATCACATCCGATGAGAGAGATCAAGCCTAGATGTTGGTGAATATCAGGTGAAATATTGGATTTGGTGAATACTTCCTTTGCTCGATGCATATCGTGTTGTGAGACAATGAGCCTAGAGTCACCCATTCTCGACTCTAACCCCCACCAATTGATGCCTTCTTTGGCAAGTTTCCCCAGAAGTTCGACAAGATGCCTCTGATGAGCATCAACATGATTATGTGAGAATCCTAAACTCATCACATTTGGTAGGCAGCCAATACCTTTGAGCAAATGATTTTGTTTTTGAGGCCCTATGGTTGTAAATCCTGAATCGTCCTCATGGTACAAGTGTTTGACATGAAGAGGTATTCCAAATTCGATAAGTGGTTCAATTGTAGAGGGATGTAGGATAGGCGTGTCCATTAGTGATAATTCGATTGCTTCTTGATACCCAAGATATGGGATTGTTTTCGAGCGTACACCCCATCTAGGATTGATGGAGAATATTCCATCAACGTCTTTCCAAAGAATGACTTCATCTGCTTTTACGAGATGTGCTATGGCGGTGGCAGAGTGATCTGAACCCCCCCTGCTAAGAACTGCGAGTTCCCCATTATGTCCTTCACCAAACCATCCCGTAATGACAGGAGTTCCTTTCAATGTGTCTCTGTTTAACTTCGTACTTGAGGCTTGCAGATCAACATGCGTCGCTGAATAATTACCATCGAGGGTAATGCCTATGTCTTCAGCACCAAGTGGATATGCATCAATGCCTTTTTGTTGGAGTCGATGTGCTACAACGAGTGCACTAAGCCGTTCGCCTGATGCTAATAATCGGTTTAATGCTGCTTTGTCCTCTGGCCGTTGGGCAAGTTCACGTAGGGAATCTTTGATACTATGCAGGACTAAAGAAAACAAATGAGCATTTGTCGACTTATCTAATCCAGGGGCAAATCGAAGATGTTGTGCGGACAAGTCATGAACCAACCGACTCGCATACCGTGGTTCTTTTGCAGCCCGATACAGACGATCTGTCGTACCCCAAAGGGCCGATACGATAACAATCGATTGATGATCACCTTGGATTACTTCTGCAATGCGGTCTAAATCTGCAGAGTCCCTGAGGCAAGAGCCTCCAAATTTGTGAACAACTCGATAACTCAAAAAGCATCCCTTTTCCGTAATAGGAGGTCAGCAAGGACGATTTTTGTCATAGCAATTGCCACACTTACGCCCCTCGGTCCTAACACAGGGTCGTGTCTGCCCTTTACAACCAGTTGTTTTTGAGCATCTTCCTCTAGGTCGAGGGTCGTCTGTTCTTGTGCAATGCTCGAGGGAGGTTTGAGGGCAATTCTTGCATGAATGTCGGAGCCAGAAGTCATTCCTGCGAGGCTTCCATCAGGCCGTTCCCCTAATTGCTTAGGATTTGAAGATGAGCCTCCCCACGGACTGTTGTGTTCAAGGCCAGTCATTGAAACAGCTTGGAAACCCTTTCCGAATTCGACTCCTCTGCAAGCAGGAATTGCGAAATATGCTCTGCCAAGGGCTGGTTCAATTCCATCAAACCATGGCTCACCAATTCCAATAGGCAGATTTGTGACATGAACATCAATACGACTTCCAATTGAATTTCGTTCGCTTCGAACCCTTTCGATACTTTCCTTCATGGCTTCAGCAGCAGAAGGGTCTCTGCATCGTAGTGACTTGCAAAGTTCGTTTTCCCATTCAGGGGGGCATGATTCGATTGGTTTGGCTTCGATTTCTCCTATTGCTCCGACATGTGCGTTTATTTTGATGTCTCCAAGCAGTGGGCTAATGACTGCAGCGGCTGCAACAAGCCCTGCTGTTAATCTGGCTGATGATGATCCTCCGCCTCTTAAGTCAGCGTGACCATCTGTCCTGATGTTCATGACCATATCTTGATGGCCGGGGCGAGGGTGATTGGGAATGAAACTGTAATCAGAAGAGCGGGCGTCATTATTGCGGATGATGAGTAAGATTGGTTGTCCTGTCGAAACTCCTTCGTAGACACCAGTTGACACTTCGACAATATCGCTTTCATTTCGCTTACTGGCGAAATGCCCCCCTGGTCTTCTCATGTCCATACATTGTTGGATGTATTCTTCATCAATGGCCACACCTGGTGGGATTCCTTCGATTAATGCGCCAACCATGGCACCATGGCTTTCGCCAAACAGTGTGACAGTCAGTAATTTACCAAGGCGCATATGCATTGGACTCAGTCCTTCCGACTTGTTTGCTGTTCAAGAACTTGGGGTTTTGTCCTCATTATCCTCATTTTGTGGATTTAGGAAATTAGTTTCGATAAGTTCAACTCCAGGATATTTACCCTCATACCATTGTTTCAAGCGATCCATTATTCCTCGAAGAGATTTTGGTACGACGATTACTATGGCGGTGCCTGAGCCAGTTATTCCAGCAGCACGAGCACTATTGACCAGTGCATCATTGGTCATAATCCGTCCTTTCACATCTCCAGTTGCTCCGATGACACCTCTGCCGTTCATTGTCAATGCTACAAGTTCGTTTTCTTCTTGTAAGGCATTGAGGGCTTGGATGAAATGTTGCTGGTGAGGAATGAAATCTTCAAGTGAAGGCCGCTTTTCTCGTGGGCCTCTTGAAACGATAAGAACATCCCAATCCTCTTGTTTCGGGCCACTTCCTTCGAGAAGGATTCCTTGCCGTACATCTGGTTGGTTCGCATCAATGAGTTTCCATCCAGGAGTAGCACAAGCCCATGTATCGTCAACACTTCCAGTCAATGTGATGCCAGACTCTAATTGAGCATCAACTGCTATCGCTACAATATCTGCTAATTCGAGTTGAGTTTCTGTGGCATCACAAAGTGCTCGGACTGCTGCGACACATAGGGCAGAGGATGATTTCAGACCTTGTGCGATTGGAATTGTTGACTGGACGGCCCAATTGATGTTTTCCTCAGGAATTGGTAATTCGTGTCCAGCCTTCTTCCATGATTGAACAACGAAGGAGAGAATTCTGTCTCCATCGTCAAGATCCCGTTTGCTTGGTTTATCCAACAAACGAATCGCCAATGGTAGGTCAAGAGACATGCTAGCACCATATCCAGTGCCTGCGGCATGAAGTAGGCTACAGGCGCCATGTGCGCGACCTCTCCCTAGTATTGCCATCTTTAGCGCTCCTCAGACGATGCTGAGACGCTCACGCCAATATGGCGGGTTTCATTGGTGTTGTAGGCAATAATCACATCGCCTTCGCTAAGTTCTGTTACAGAACAAGCAGCACTATTTTTGTCGAGCACCCTGACCGTCTCCGCTTGTTGGATGAGTACATGTGCTTCATTATGCTTTTCATCTGAATACCTCAATAGAATGAATGGGCGAGTCTCTATTTTTAAACGGCCAATTGTGCAACTACGCGTAATTCCTTGATGTGATACAACTAGGATTTTGTCTCCAGAAACCAGTTCGCTGAGATATTTTGTCGTTTTATCAGCCATCAGCGTGTAAGCTTCAACACTGCCTGCATTTACTCGAAATGGTCGCTTCGGAACGTAGGTTGATTCAATTGTTTCGCCATGAATTAGGGCAAGACTTCTGGCAGTGGAGCCAATAAGCATGCCTTCGCCAACTTCAAGCAACGATGTTAGATCAATGCAAACTCTGTCACCGGTATGTCCAGATTCAATTGATGTGATTTTTACTTCAGACAAGGGAAGTGTGTCAAAAGTGTCGTTTTGTTGTATTTCTACGCTCTCTTCTGTCGAACCTCGAAGCGATTTAACGATTAAAGAGGCTTCAAGTTCCTGTTCAGAACAAACGATAGCGTCAACACCAATCTCGAGTGCAAAACCTGCTCCATGGGCTTGTAATGGTTCAACAATTTCAGCAGCAATCTTGGTTGGCGTTTGATCACATGCGGCGACTATATTTTCGATAGGTATCATCGACCAATCTTCAAAAGTGAGGAATATCCATTCTACTGTCCCTGCAAGAGAGCGTGCATGCTGTTGTCGTTCTTCTGAATCGATGTGGACATGGGCGCCAATCTTTGAATTTCCTTTGTAGAGAAACTTATCATTGATGGATATCGTGGATTCAGATGGTTCTGCTGAAAAGCAGAAATCAACACCATCACTCATTGATGGGGAATTTGATTTGAGCCAGACTTCCATATTTTTACCTCACAGATTGAATTCATCTGCGGCTTGTGTTGATGAGCATCCGTCGTGAATGATTCGTCGCAATGCCTTAGCCACTTTTGCAGGGTGTTTGTGAGCGAATACTTGCCGCCCCATGCACACTCCAGAAGCGCCCGCTTTCATTGCTTTCTCCACCATCAGTAACACGCTTCGAGTATCTCCTGTATTTGCGCCGCCTGCAACGAGCATTGGAATCGGTGCTGCCGACGTCACTTGTTTGAAGGACTCTGAATCTCCGGTCCAAGTCGTTTTTGCTACGTCGCATCCAAGTTCAAAGGCGACGCGGGCTGCTTGGGCAACTCCTTGTGTTTGATCACCAGGAACAGGATTCAAGTTCGACCCACGAGCGTAAACCATTCCTAAGACGGGTAGTCCAATGTGATGAGCGTCGGTAGTTACATTTCCGAGCGCCTTGAGCATTCCAGCCTCACCAGTTGTGCCCATATTGACTTGAGCAGAGGCTCCGATGCCTCCACGCGACAAGATTTCGGACGGATTTCCGACCAGTACTTTCCGAGACGCATCTTCCCCTCCATGGCGAGTTGAAGCCGAAAGGTGGATGACCATGCTCGTTTCAGTACCATGGCAAAGGTGAGAATAATGGCTTACAAGTCCTTTTTGGGCAACGATCACATCTACCTTTGCTTCGATAAGTTCACGAATCAATGCTTCGGTATCTTCCAATCCATGATTTGGATAATCGGACAATCCGTGATCGATTGGAATCCATAGGCCCTTTCCATTTGGAAGCATTTTCTCCAGACGCAAGGCTTTGTCCATAACTTGGCCAGTCCTCCTTGCAATTCAATGCTTTGCATTTCAGCCATGACCAGATACGTACAAAGCGAATGATAAAAGAAGAACTATGTTTAGGGGTGTGTATGGAGACTGGTGCTTGGCTCATGGTTGGAATACTTGCAGGCGGCTTTTTTGTTGGCCTATGGTATATTCTCATTCGAGGTGATGCCGACCTTGACATGCGTCGTGGAATCGTTGCTGATGGGCTAAGAAAGCCTGCACAGAGTTCCAGTTTCTCTAGCGCCCGAGGCGAATTTGAACGCAAACTTTTGCAAATTGAAGCCGAGCGACGACGAAGAAACCTTTCAGGTGGTAGCATCAATCTCCTTGGCGATTCAACTCTCCTCCAACAGCCTGTACAGGAACAACCAGTACAAGAGCAACCTATCATGAGCCCTGCTCCTGATATTGTCGAAGACGACGATCAAGAAGAGACGGAAGAACAGATGCTCGAGCGCCGCAGACTGCGAGATGAAGAATGGGCTCGAGAATCGGGTGAAAAAGACCGCCGCCAATTGGAAGAAGAAGAGGCTGCTCTAAAGGAACAACATGAACGCCTCAAGAAAGAACAAGAAGCACAACAAGAGAAAGATCGCTTAGAAGCAGAACAAGCAGCAGAAGCAGCGAGACTCGCTGCAGAACGTGATGCAGCTGCTCAATCAGAACGTAATGCAGAAGAGGCCGCCCGTCAAGCAGAACTCGCTGCTGCAGAGGAACAACGCTTGGCTGAAATCCAAGGTGCTCAGGAGAAAGATGCACTCGAGCGCCGCAAAGCAGCTAACAGAGCACTCGATGAACTTCGAGCTCGTCTTGAAAGAGAAGGTGCCCGTTCCTCAGATGTTCAGGTTTCTCTGATGTGGAATAACTACAACGATCTCGATCTTCACGTCGTTTGCCCATCTGGCGAACGAATCCACGGTGGTAACCGAAAATCATCATGTAATGGTGAGCTCGATGTCGACGCAAACGTTCGTCCTGACTCACGCAAACCAATTGAAAACGTCGTTTGGCCAGAAGGTCAAGCACCTGCAGGAACGTATCAGGTCTTCGTTCATTACTACAAGAAGCACAAGAAGCGACGCTCGAAAGACCCAACTAAGTTTCAAGTCATTGCGAACGCTTATGGCGATCTTTTGGAATACTCTGGCGAACTTACCTTCGGTGAAGAGATTCAACTTGTCTGCAGTTTCAATGTTCCAACCATGGAAGAGCGAGAGGAAATCAAGCGTCAATTAGAGCAACAAGTTCGTCTTGCAGAAACCGGTGAGGTATCAGCAGACAAGATTCTCGAAGAAGAAGCAACTCCAAAACAACTCGAATTCGGCGAATTAGTTGATGAGATTGAAAACGAATTAGTTGACGATGTTGAAGACGATGGCTCAGGTGTTCCACCTGCGCCTGACTTAGGCTGATTCAACTCAAGAGAGAATGTCGTCAAGACGTTCGTTCTTCAATGCGTTCTTGATGCTGCGGGCAATACGTCGTCCAGTGGACATGCGTGTTTCGTTGATGTCAGAATAAGGTGAACCGCCAACGAATGGATTTGATCCAGCAACAATTCGAGCGCTAATCTCAAAGACCTTGAATTCTAAAGCATCAGTGACGATTGTTTCTAAGCAGAATGGTCCAATCATACCACGAGCACCTTCCTCAAGCTCATAGGATGCAGCAACGGTTCCTTCAGCCATTTCAAAGGCTCTTGGAAGGAGAGATTCTCTAATGACAACTGGCTGATTCCCGGTAACAACAAATGAAGGTTCCATTCCAGCTTCTCGAAGATCTCTTAACGACCCGAGTTTGTAGAATTCATCAACATTTGATTCGTCTCTTCGATCCATGGAGAGAAGTTCCAAACGGCCGAGGTTCTTTCCAGCATACTTTCCCTTTCCTTGAACTTGGAATCCGTCAGTTGCAAGGGGGTCGAAGAAAAAGTGGAGGTAATACCGGCAACCTAGCACGTATTCTTGGATTGTGAATTCTTCTTCAATATCCACGTTTCTTCTAAAATCGCGGTAATCACGAGCGATGAAATATCCTCTTCCACCCTTTGCTCCTGCGTATTTTACGATAACGGGTCCATCGATGTCGTGAGGGTCCTCGAGAACCTTTGGCATTGTACAGCCTCCTGAAAGAAGCCAGTCTCTTTGCTTTGCACGACTGCTTTCCCATCGTAGAATGTCTCGATTGCCAAAGGTTGGAACTTCTAAATTGCGGAAGTTTTCGCTTCCAAGGTATTCAACAAGAGAACCGTGTGGAATAATGACCACATTCTTGCTCTTCAGCCAATCGGCGTGGTCTAACATTTCACGATAATCATCAAGCATAAGCCATTCATCTGGTTCTGCGCCTGGGAATGCCTTGTAGAATCGCCTTCGGTTTTCGCCAACTGCGATTCCTAGAGTCTTGAAACCCTCCTGACGTGCCCCATGAAGGATCTGAAGGGATGAATGAGAAGCCACGACACCAATGGTAATGTTCTCTTTGTCGTAGTCCGCGAGCCAGGAGAGAAGTGAGGAGTGGTCTACGCCCATGTCGAGGGGTTTAGTATGCACTCTATGACTGTTATCCCGATATCACGATGTTATTGAATAAACTTTGATATCAGTGTTGTGAAGAGTTCAAGTGCCGAATGCATATCAACGAACATGGCGAGTTCCCGTACCCCTGTTAGCCGGATGACATATTCAGGATATCTACAACTCGATGAACTTCTAAAGTTGCAATCAGGGCCAGATGGTCATTCACCTTCTCCGTCAAATGATGAGATGCATTTTATTATCACTCATCAAACGTTTGAGCTTTGGTTTAAGCAGATTCGTGCAGAACTCGATGCAGTTCATGGATATCTTTCTGAAGAATCTGTGCGCGAAGAAAAACTTCCTGCAATGGTTCACCATCTTGAGCGTGTGATTGAAATCTTTCGTCTCCTATCGAATCAATGGAAAGTAATGGAAACACTGAGTCCCCAAGGTTTCTTGGCCTTCAGAGACCGCTTGGGTACGTCTTCTGGTTTCGAATCATGGCAAATGCGAGCACTCGAAATGCGTCTTGGTTTGAAACAAGAGCAACGTGTTGCGGATATGGATCCTATGGAACACATGAAAAAGTTGCACAGTGAAAAGAAGATCTCAGACAACGCATTTGAGATTATGAAGACAATAGCAACTGAAAAGACATTGAACGATTTAGTCCTTGAGTGGCTTTCTCGAACACCTATCAACGGTTCTGTCCCTTCTGATGAAGAAGATTCAACTGTTGTAGATGACTTCATTTCAGCTCACCTAAATGCAATGAAATCTCATGCAGACCAGGTTGTCTCACACATGATCTCCATCGGTCACGGGACTGAAGAATCACTCCGTCCTCGTATGGATGCAAACCAAGTCCAAGTAAGTGATTTCTTGTCGCCTGAAGGAAAAGCAAGTCGTTCTCGAGCTGGCTTGCTCTTCATTGAGTCATATCCTGAATTGCCACTTCTTTCCTGGCCTCGTAAATTCGTAGACGCAGTTGTTCAACTTGAACAATCGATGCTCCTGTTCAGACATTCTCATGCTCGAATGGTTGAACGGATGATTGGACGTCGTATGGGGACTGGTGGTTCGAGTGGAGTCGATTACCTCGACAAGACGGCAACCTACAGGATTTTCAAAGATTTGTGGGCAGTTCGAACAATGCTTTTGCCGAGGAAAAACCTTGCAGATGTCGTTTCGTCCGATTATTACGGATTTAATTCCGATTAATCGAGATGCGGATCGATGTCGATTGGGATAAGTTCGTTATCGTATTCATAGACAGCGATCTTTAGTGGGTCGAGAACGAAGCGGACGCTTGCTTCTTCGAGACCATAGAGTGAGATAAGTTCGGCTCTGAACTCTTCGCGGAGTTCACTTTCGTTTGCGTAAAGTGGGGCGCCCATTCCGATTTGGAGTGCTCTAGCACCAATGATTCTTGCTCGTTCGAAACGTGTGTGGAGACGTGCTGGCTTGACCATTTTTTACACCTACGACAAAACCGTCGTAGCGTTTCGACTGAGGCCTTGTTCTTCAACCCATCGGAAGAACATCATTCTGATTCTTCATTGTAATTATCCTCTTTACGGACAATTCGAGCGTACATGATCAACGCTGGAATGAGGGCAGCCATCGATAAACCGAAGACCGCAATGGCCATATCGTATTCACGTCCGTTGTTTTTTGTTTCATCGCGAATTTCATCATTCTTTTCATCGATAAGCGTGTATCCTTGGGATGATAGCGTCGAGGAACTTCTCAACTCAAAACGGCCAGGTGATTCGAGAGTAACGACGATGCTAGTTGTGTTGTCGTTGATCAGCTGGGATAAGTCAAGCGTTTGGTTGTCAGCGTCGATTGCAATGTGATGATTTATAACATGAGTTTGGTCCTGATTATTGAATTCATGAACACTGTTTTCAGTCACCCAAACATGAACTTCATCGCCGTCATCAGAGATCCATGAGAGTGTTCCGTTGTTGAGTGATATTGAAGTGAATCCACTCCATTCACGTGAAAAGTTGTCGAGTACAGGACCTAATTCCTGTGCCTGTGAAGGCCCTGTAAGCAAGCCTTCACCATTTAGTACAAGGTCTGGAACGCCCCAAAACCCATATGTTGATTCGAAACGAAATTTTGAATCACTCAGGAAATGTAAATCTGCAGGCGATGGATGATGTTGTAACAACGTGACATCCGTACGGTCTAATTCTGCAAGTTCAGCAGATACAAGGTTGCATGGCTCACACCAATCTGCGGAGAAATATTCGATTAAATGAGTGGTGGATGAGGAGAGGCATGTATCGTTTGTCAAGGCACATTGAACATCGAATGTTTTCACATCATGAATGGAAGCAGCTTCTTCATCGTTCCCGTTACCATGTCCGATAGATGTCGGCAAGAGTATAACGAGCACAAGAGCAGAAACAAGGGCCTTTCTGAATCTCATCATGGTTCTTGGACGCAGGGTCTTGTTAAAAGAGGGCCGCCTTCACGCTCAACCATGGACCAACCTTGGTGGAAGCGGCCTTCCACTCTGCCCCTTGTCCTTACAGGGATGGCCATACTCATCATTGTTGTTGGAGGGACAATCCGAATTAACGATGCTGGAGAATCTTGCCCTGATTGGCCTCAGTGTTTCGGGACGTGGGGTTTCACAGTCGATGAAGCAGAACAAACTGCATACTGGGAAGAACATCCAGACGAGATTGACAGCCGTGGAGCAGATCACCGATACTCAATGTTTGAAATATTCGTTGAATGGTTCCACAGAATGCTTGTTGGAATCATCGCTGTCCCAATTTTGGTGAATGTATTTGTTGCTCATAGAAAGAAAAAAACGTATGGGGACGAACTGAGGAACCTTTCCGTTGCTTCTGCTGTCTTACTCGTCGTTCAAGCGATAGTTGGTGCTGTAACGGTGTATTTTGATAACGCAGATTGGACTGTAGCACTTCACTTATCACTAGCAAGTATCTTTACTTCCCTTCTGATTTGGCAATACATGTCAATGCGGGTAACGGAAGGCTGTGACTGGAAGTTCCTTGGCGCCTCAAAGGCCTTCATTGACAAACAAAAGAAACGGTTCATTGGCATCACCAGTTCAGTCTTCATCCTCCTCATCCTCGGCGCATGGGTTTCAAGTACAGCAGGTGGGCAATACAATCAAGGGTGCTCTGTAGGTTTTCCAAATGGATGGCCGAAGTGTCAAGGTTCATTCTTACCCAGTATTGATGGCCCAGGTATTCTCGTTCAAATGCTTCATCGATTTGGTGCCGGGATCGTAGGTGTCATTCTTATTCTAAATGCAGCGCGTGTTCGCGTGGATTCAAGAGATTTCAATGAAGGAGAAGGCTTTTCAAAAGCAGCTGAAGTTGTCACTGGTCTATGGATTCTGAATGTGTTTGTTGGAGGAATGTACATTGTTTTTGCAAACGCAAACGAATTCCCAGAATCCTTTTCTCTCCTCCATCTTGTCTTTGGCGTTGCTTCCTTCATTGCTGCAGCGGTAACGCTAATGATGCTGAGACTCACACATCTCAAGCAAATCGATGGTACTGAGGAAGAATGATGGAACAAACAGAGTCTGCTCCTTCGATGTTTTCTCTTTTCATCAAACTGATGAAACTAAGAGTAATTGTCCTCCTGCAGATTACAGCAATTTGTGCAATACTTGTCCATGATTCTCTTGCCCGGTATGACCTCATCGATATCGAACGAACGTGGTTTGACACATTGTGGACCTCGACAATAACCATTATCGGAGGTACGTTAAGCGCAGGTGGTTCAAATGCAATCAATATGTGGTACGATCGAGATATTGATACCTTGATGCGCCGTACACAGCATCGACCGTTGCCTCAAGGACATTTAGCCCCGATAACAGTTCTTCTGTTTGGTATTGCCATTTCAGTACTGGGTTCATCTTTGTTTTTCTTACTTCACTGGAAGGCTGCTTTCTGGTCTTTCTTTTCAGTATTTTTCTACGTCTTTATCTACACCATGTGGTTGAAGAGGAGAACGCCACAAAACATCGTCATTGGGGGTGTTGCAGGAGCAACTCCGCCTCTGATTGGATGGGCTGGTGCAGCAGCAGCATCGATTGATTCTCTAAATCCTCTTGATTTGGGCTCACCGATTCCATGGATGCTCTTTGCCCTCATTTTCTTTTGGACGCCACCTCATTTCTGGGCGCTTGCTTTGTATCGTTCTGGGGAATATGCAAAAGCAAATGTTCCGATGATGAATGAAGTAAAGGGGGCGAAACGAACAGTTACAGAATCCAAATTTTACTGCGTAGGACTTTTACTACTCGGTTCCGTTCCATGTTTCTGGCCGAGTTCTGGCCTGCCGTTACTTTGGTCATTTGTCGCAGGAGGCCTTACAATCTGGTATGCGAAATCTGTATGGGGAATCGATATCGATGAGCCATTGGATGAGAATGGTCGAATGCCTAAGGCTGCGAAGAGTTTCTTCCGTTCCCTTTTCTACTTGGGATACATGTTTTTCTCATTGGTAATCATTTCATTCATTCCTCCAAACTGGCTTGGAATACTCGGTCCATTAGGTTGAGAAAGTGGCGCGGTGAGGGAGATTCGAACTCCCGAGGGTAGAACCCACTGGATTAGCAATCCAGCGCAATGGCCAGGCTATGCGATCACCGCAGTAAAGCAAGCCACCGACCTTTCCGACATGAATATGACGGTTGGTAACTTAGTAAAATAGCGGGCTATTAGTCGAAGAAATCTTCGAATTCTTCTGCCATATTTGCAGTGCCAATTCGACGGTTTCGAGCAGCTATGATGCGCTTGAGTCTCTTCCTTCGCTTAACCATCATTGGTATGAGTAGTGCATTCAGTACAACGAGGATCAATGCTCCCATACCTGCATATTGAAATTCCTTGACAGTCATTGAGTCTTCTAAATCTCCAATCCAATCGATGCCGAGTGGAGGTTCAGGCGGTTCTGGTTCTTCTGGAATGATGTGTTGGTTGTAATCCCACCACTGATTCTCAATTTCCACGCGCTCTGTGTTTTCACTTGGGTATTCCGCAATAACTGCTGAATTTCCTCTTCCATCAACAGGGGAGAGGACGTAGAAGTATGTTCTTTCAGGGCGTATGCCATCTGCTTCCAAACCAGATTGATTGAATGTACCTGTTTCACCTTGGACACCACTCAGGCCAGTAGCAATCGGATTCACATACCGCAAATCAAGACCACTAGGGCGAGTGTTAAGGCGATACATATTCCATGTTACTTCGCCGTCTGCTTCATTTTGAGGCCATGTCCAGGTGAGGTTCAATTCATAGCATGAATTCCAGTTTTTTTGCAGGTCAAAACAAGTTGTAGAATTTGTAAATCTGTATGAATGTGTGAATGAGGATACTGTGCTTTCGGGTGCGATTGCATCTCCGCACAACATGGAGGTGCCTTGGTCGTTCATGAACACATTGATTCGAGATAAATCCGGTACGTTAGCACGATTTGCAGGAATGAGGGCATAAGACGCACATGTCCCTGTAGGGAGCGGTTCTGGATCAACCCAATTCGAAGTGGATATAGAAACCATATCTACCAAACGTCCATCGATAAGTTGTGTCCACAAACTTTCACTATCTTCTTCAGCAGGGTTCGGGAATACTGTTCCTCCCGTTTCGGCGACAGGTAGTTTGTAGATTTTCCAGCCTCCAAGGTACGGATTTGATATATCGCCTTCTGAAGACCATTCAAGTTCTATAGAACCACCGGATAGTTTGTTGTAAGCAGTGTCGTTGGCCGTTACATTAGCATCGGGTAACGATCCAATGAAGAGCAATACAGTATTGCTATTTAGGCTCAATGAAATGTTTTGAATTTCGTCATACACGTAGTAATCGGGAGATTCAAGATAATCCCAATACGTTCCTGTTGAATCTGGTAGTTCAAGAATTTCTACGGAATCAAACGGAATCATGTCTGGCAGGAGTGCCGACAGGTTGATGAGAATCTCCATCGATTGGATGTCTGCTGGTTGCGTATTATCTTCAAGTTGCATTACATCCAGTTCGAGAATCATCAATGGTTCTTTACCTCCTGCAATGTTGTATTCTGATCCTTGAAGTGGCAGGTAATAATCGTACGAAAATGCAGCTTTGTCTAGGGAAACAACAGATCCGGTCATAAGAGGTTCTTCTTCAATGACGACTTCATCAATAAGTTGTATGGTCCTGAATACTTCTTCTGTATTATCAAGAGCGTCCGTGACTGTTAATCCTACAATATAGGATTTCAATGGGAATAATGATGCATTGACACTTAGGAATTGTCCATGCCCGAGTTGAATAGCAGTGTCAAGTGTCCATGTGTAGTTGAGTGGATTGGCTGCAAAATTACTCGTCAATGCGGTAAATTCGATTGTATCTGCTGTTGTAAATGTGCCTGAGACCGTATTGAGTCCTATCATTGGGTTGATTGCTCCTGCGGTTATGTCAGCATATTCAATCAATGTGTTATCCGAAGGTGCAGTGTCTGCCCGTCCATCAAATGATGTTGGCATGTAGACTCGCAACTCTTTGCCATCTCCAATCTCGACGATATCGAAGGTGCATGTGATGAACTGAGATGGTCCGAGCATATCGATATCACACATCTCAATGTGTTCAGATTCTCCTTGTGCGTCAAACATCTCAAAGTTTACAACCGTGTTAGATATTGTGAAATTACCAATGTTTTCTATTTTCGCGGAGATCATATCCTCGCCGTAGTAGTAAGCGGGAGACGATTGGTCATGAGACGGATACATGCTAGCGATTCGTAAATCGAGAGTATTGTCTAGAACGATTTCAATCTGCGTGAGGTCATTGAATGAATTTAGATCTCCGTCGTAGTCGCTAGAGCTACTTATGAGTCCGAATTCGAAAATGAATCTGCCTGGCATTGAATAATTTAAGGCAGGTAGTTCTGTTGTGAACGGCTGCTCATATCCTCCTGAAAAGAGATTTGTCACGCTTCGAGTCGCATTACTGACAAGAGTTCCATCAAGCGTTCTTAGGTTCCATCCAATGTTTGCTACAAGATTACATGTTCCACAAGTGTTTGACACACCATAGATGTCCATGATGTACTCGACTTCGGTGTTCAATACCACTTCATTATTGTAAGTGTGTAGGCCTGAAAGAGTGTCTCTTGGATCCTGTTCCATGTCCACTGCTATGTCACTGAATTCGGCTGTTAGGTTGATGTTGTACGATAAAATATCATCACTCGTGTCTACATCTGAATTCACGAATTTGAAAACCACAGTAAAGGTGCCACTGGACCCAGACGGGAACCATCTGTTGGAATCGGAGAAGTTCCCTGATTCGCCGCTAAGTAACCCAATGACATTCATGCCGCCATTTTTGATGTTATTTGAGATGCAAGGCAGTTCGTTAAGGTCTCCTTCGCACACGTACCATTTCATGGCTCGTGAGTTTGTCAATGGACTCAATGCTTGATTTTCGACCTCTACTGAGAAGGTTATCGGATCGAATGCTGAGTAAAAGCGATCCTCGACAGGAGTCTGGCCAGACACAATTGCAAGGTCTACTTGTTCCACTGCCGATGCACTCGGTACATATGCTAGCATTGAAAATGCTGAGAAAAGCATAATGAAAACCAAGCTAATGCTCTTCTTTTTCTTGCCAACGGTCATGCTATCCGCTCCTGTCATCATACAATGGTCGCATGGATGATTCAAAGACTCATCGATTGATTTGGGGTCGAATTACGTTAAATTCACCCCTTGATGGTTCGGCAACGTTCATGACTTCGTTTGTGTTGGTGATGTCATGGAGGAGACTGAGCACACATGCATTCGCTCAGACGAAAGGGGGCTGACTGCTGTCATTGAATTCCTTTCTGCGTTTACACTTTTCCTCATGATTTTAACTGCCTTCATGTCTTTGGCACAACTTGAAATGGGGTCGAATGATACCGAAATCGATCAAGTCGATCAAGCCACAGTATCCGCTCTCGACCATCTGGTGGGTGGTCCTGGCTGGTTTGTTCCTGCTTTGGAAGACGGTGATTTTGATCATGCCAACGGGACCTCTGAATGGAACGTTGTAAGCGCTTCGGATTTGCAAAAAGGACGTGTTCAAACGGGACTTATTCTTGAAGGAGAACTCGATGTAAATCGTCTCAATGCATTATCTAATGTGACACTCGAATCCTTTTCAGAAGGTCTTGGTCTTGCTGAAGATCTCAGTGCTTATCTCCATATCAGTGTTCAAACTTCCACAAATACCACACGTGTGGGACTCGTTCTTTTCGAAGGAGGTTCGGATATCAACTCAGCTCGAATGGCTTCTACGGCCTCAAGTGTTGTTCGAATGTCGGGGGAACTCCTAACTGTTACCTTACAAGTTCATGATGCAGGGAGGCAAAGTGAGAATCTCGTAATAACAGAAGTCATGGTTCGCCCGATAGGAGGGGGGCCTGAGTGGATCGAAGTTTACAACGATAATTCCTTTGCAACAAGCCTCTATGGATGGTCTCTAAACGTAACATCTCCGAGTGCTACCAACAATGTTCTATTCCAAAGTGGTGTCATAACCGGTCATTCTATTGCATTATTTACTGGCTCAGTTTCATCTCAAGTACAAGGTAATGCGACACAAATAATTGATTTGGGAACGTTTGGAATCCTTGGTACGGGCTCTATGAATCTGCTCGATGATGGTAGCAGTGTGATGGAATTACGATTTACGCGTCCTAGTCAAACGAAACCACTTCCAAACTCTCGAGCCGAGTGGGGCGGTCAGACAGGGCTGTTACTTGGAATAAACAACGCACTTGTTTGGGACGGTGGCAGCCCACTAAACTCTGCTTCATGGAGTGTTAATCAAGTAGCAACACCGGGCGACGTGCCTTCTAGCGTAACAAATGCTTCATGAACTCGGTGGCACTGGGATAGATGATACCCGTGCAGGCTGCTTCCACTTATTCACGAGACCGTTGTGTAACAGGCATCCATGGATTGGATGAAATTCTGCGAGGTGGCATCCCCTATGGTTCCACGGTTTTGGCCTCGGGAACATGTGGTTCTGGAAAAACCACCTTGGCAATGGAATTCCTCGTCCGTGGTGCTCTTGCAGGCGAAGCTTGTGCTCACTTTACAGCAACTGAGCCTTCGGTAAAACTTCTTGAAAACATTCGACAATATGCATTCTTTGACATGAATATGGTTGATACAGGTTTGATCAACGTATTTGACATGGACGTTTTGTATTCTTGGTTAGGGCTCGATAAATCTACCTTCGACTTGGATGACGTTCACGCCTTGATTAAATCAATTACCGATATTGTCAACACAATCGGCGTTACACGATTGGTTATCGATTCAGTTACGACACTTTGTTACAAAATTAAATCTGAACAACTTATTCGAGATTTCTTGTTTACACTTGGAAAGAAACTCGCAACTCTTGGTTGTACAACCATTCTCATATCTGAAATCACATCAGCCACTGAGAATGCTCACTGGTCATCTTTCGGTGTAGAAGAGGCGATTGCAGACGGGATTGTTGTCATGGGTGACGTTGAACGTATGGGTCACTTACTGAGATTCTTGCAGGTTGTCAAAATGCGTGGTACATCCCATAGTCGTGCAAAACACGCTATCGAACTAACGCCACTTGGCGTCATGCTTACGCCTATGTTGAAATGGGGCTCGCAAAACGAAAACGCTCACTGGGGTGCCTGAATATGTTTGAACTTGACCAAAGAATCGCTGAACAACTCTCGACTATCTCGCTCAACAGCGCAGTACAAGTTCGCTGTGGTAACTCAAATGCCTTCATGGTTACTGCAAGCACAATGCTTCCATTGATGCAGATGTTTGAGATGGGTGGAGTCTACATCACTGCAAGTCGTGGTGCTGTTGAGATCATTCAGGCCTTCGAATCAATCGGTGTTGATGTTTCGAATATCCAATTCATTGACCTTGTTTCTTCTGGAATTTTAGGAGGTACAGATGTTGCCTATCCCAACATCCACTTTGTCGATAGCCCGATTATGCTGGAATCAGTACTTCTCCGCACATTGTACATTTTGCGAACAACCTCTTCAGCAAGAAATTTCGTATTCATCGACAGCGTAAATGCGCTTGCAATTTACAACGAGGATCGGATGCTTGCTGAGTATCTTCACACTTTCATCAACACGTTTAGGCAAAGAGAAGTTCTTTCAATTATCCTTAACGTTCCCGACCAAACACCTCCATTGGTTCTCTCGAACCTTGATTTGTATTGTACAGATCTTGTTGATCGTGGGCAAGTGGTCATCCATTGATGAGGGATTAAGATGAAGAAGAAGATTACATTCGATGAGGAAGATGAAGAATTCTTCGGACAAGTCGGCTCTTTTGGAGTCCCCAAGTTCGATGGTGAAATGAACGGAGGAGTCCCTCGCGGATTTACGATGGTTGCGTTTACTGAAACGGGTTCCGGTGCTGAACTCTTCGCAAAGCAGTACGTGTCTCCTGCTGAAGAATCCGAAAATACACTTTATGTCTCAACCAATGAAGGACAACCAGAGATTGTTCGTGTGTTCAAGAAATACGGATGGCCTCTCGACATCAACGTTCGAACAATTGGCGAGGAATACAATTCAAATGTTCTCGAACGAGAGCTTTTAGCGAGCCGTTATCGCCTCGAAGGGTTCCGTTTAGAGGATATTCAACGACTTGCACAGACTCGTTTCGTAGATGAGAATAACCAAGACTACCTCACAGAAGTGACCAATGAAATCATGGCTTTAGGACCATACTTCAGAGCAGCTATTGACAGTCTTGATTTCTTCTTGCAACGTGATGATCCAAATCGGGTTGTTGCAATGATTCGTATGTTACAAGCACACACACAAATGTACCGTGGGCTTCTTTTAATCAGCGTTTCAGTCAATGGTTTGTCTCCTTCGATACGACAAGAACTTGCAAGTATTGCGGACATGGTACTGACCTTCGGAGTACGTACGATTGGTTCTGATTTCGAAACATCGATGATTGTATCAAAATTCAGAAACGCTCCTGAGAATCTGAAGATGTTGGTTTTCCGTGTTACTCCAGAAGAGGGTATCACGCCAGAAACAGTCGAGCGTATCGCTTGAAGTTGTTTACTGGTCGAAGCGACACCTCCAAAGAGGGCGAAGCCTGCCATCAGCCATGTCAAGTCGTGCAGCAACGGGTGGTTACGACCCATCTGGAATTGATTTGGATGCTTGGACAGAGTTGGAAGAGCAACTCGAAGCAACCATTCCTGATTACGACAGAGTAAATCGATTAATGACATTCGGTCAAGACAAACGCTGGAGGCGTAATGTTCGCAATCATGCCTCAAAGGGCATGAAAATTCTCGAAGTAGGATGTGGACCAGGGAGCTTTGCCGAAGATCTCGTGGGACTAGACGTGACTTGTCTCGATCCGTCTGAAGAAATGCTCAAAGTTGCCAAAAAGCGAGTTGATGCTGCACGCAAAGAGCGTGGAGAATCACCTGCAGCATATGTCCAAGCAATTGCTGAAGAGATTCCATTGGAAGACAATTCCTTCGACATGGTATTCTGCCTCTTTTCATTCCGTGACTTTCAGGATAAGAAAAAAGGACTTGAAGAAATATTCCGTGTCCTCAAGCCAGGTGGACAGTTGGTGATGTGTGATGCTGGGAAGGCAAACGCACTTCATGGCTTGGCCGGCAGAATTTGGATGAGTACGATGGTTCAATGGATGGCTCGTTGGGTCACGAAGACCAAAGATCACCCATGGAAAGGGCTCGCAAGATCCTACACGCATTACGGTACGAACAAATATTATCGGAATATGATGATAGAAGTGGGCTTTGAAAATGTTTCAGGCCGACTGCTGTATCCATTCCTAATGTCGAGCAGATTCCGTGGGAAAAAACCAATTTGATGCTTATTTCTTCATCGAGTCTATCCATTAGCCTCATAAACCCCCTCTCGGTGGTCGAGGCAAAGTGGTTGTAATGGGTATGGAAAAAGTCCTCCAGAGCATCAAAAAAGCCGAGCAGGCTGCTGAAAAGACTCTCTCTGATGCTCAGAGTGAATCGAGTCGAATACTCAGCGATGCTCGACGTGATGCAGCAGATATGGTCTCCAAGGCCGCAGAAGATGCCCAAGCAACAATCAAGTCTACTCTTGATGCTGCTCGTGAAGCAGCTATGAAGAACGTCACCAAGGTTCAGAAAGAAGGCTCAAAATCAGTCGAAGCAGTTCAAAGCGACGCTGGTAAGAAACAAGATGCAGCAGTTTCTCTTATCGTGGAAAGACTCCTCAATCAATGAAGTGATATCATGTTCTCAACCGTCGACATGTCCCGCCTCACATTGGCGGCGCCTGTTGATGCTATGCATGACATCGTTCGAAAGTGCTCGGATCTTGGATGCGTCCACATTGAAGATTACACACAATTCGAGGAAGGTATCGGTGTCGGCCGAGCAATCCAAAGCGAAGATGCTGACATGATCAGCGCTCTTCTTCTCAAAGTACGTGCAGTTCGCAGCGCAGTTTCAGTTCACAATTCAAAGGGCCCCCTTTCGAATTCAAACGCAAAGAAACTAGCAGAGAAAATGTCGTCAAAGGTTGACGCTGCTTTAGGAAACATCGAAGCAATCCGTGAGGCCGAATCCGATATTTCATCACTTAGTGACCAACTTCGTGTCTTCGAGCGTCTTGTGCCCCTCAACATTTCTCTTGATCTTCTATCTGGATACCAAGGCGTAGAAATCTATGTTGCAGAGACTCCTAATTCCTCGAAGGCACACAAGGCCTTCGCAGACATGGCATCTCGAATCGAGTATCTTTGCCCAGCAGGTCTTGTTGCAGTAGCATGTGCTCCAGGTGACGCAGCAGCAGTTCAAATCGCATTGGCCGAGTTGAACGCCAAGGCAATCCAGCTTCCTTCCGGAAAGGGAACTCCTTCTCTTAGAGTTGCAGAAACAAAAGAAGCAATTTTCAAAGCTGAGTCTTCTGCTGAATCGAACCAGAAGTCGCTCGATGCATGGGCTGAAGAACATGGTTCTGACCTCGTGATTATCGAAGAATACCTCCGAAGAGAAGATGCTATCTATACTTCTCCAACATCGTTGGCTGTTTCAAACCAGGCCTTTGCTCTCGATGCGTGGGTTCCAACCGAAAACGCAGAAAAAGCACGCAACTCACTGAAAGGAATTGTTTCTCACATTGAGATCGAAGCACACGTTGACGACCACCACGGTCACGATGACCATGATAACCATCATCATGAGCCTGAACCTCCTGTCGCTTACAAAAATGCAAGCCCTGCTGAACCGTTCGAACTGGTTGTGGACCTTGTTGGCCGTCCAAAGTATGGCACATTTGATCCTACGACCTTCATTATGATTACACTTCCACTTATCTACGGTCTTATTCTTGGAGACTTTGGTTATGGATTTGTCATCGTCCTACTCGCACTTTGGCTTCGCTCAATGCCGTTCGCTAAGGAACCAATGGGCAAGAATGCGACCACTGTACTCATGTCAATGGGTCTATGGTGTATGTTCTGGGGATTCCTTTTCGCAGAAGGCTTTGGATTCGTATGGGATGGAACCGGCCATGTAATGGGCGATGCATCACCGCTCATCGGTTTCTATGATTGGACCTATGATACCATTCACTTCCCAGCCTTTGTGACAGATACACTCGGTATGTCTCATACTCATATTCCATTCCATCGAGCAACAGGCGCTCTGACAGACTATGTTCTTCTTTCCGTTTACATTGGAGCTCTTCATCTCTTCATTGGATTCATTATTGGATTCTTCAATGTCATGAAAGCCCATGGAATCGTCGCAGCATTCTTCGAAAAAGGAAGTTGGATGATGATTCTTCTCGGTGGATTCTTCCACATCTATGGATACATGAACAAGGATAATGAAGTCCTTGCAGCAACTGTCCCTGCTCTCATTATGCTTGCAGGTGTTGGATTGCTCATCATCGCTCTAGCCATCTTCGAAGGATTTGGCTGGGCAGGGGGCGTCATCATGGGGCCGATCGAAACATTCGGATTGTTGGCGAACACACTCTCTTATCTGCGTATCATGGCAGTTGGTGTTGCAGGTGTAAAAATCGCTGAAATAGGAAACGACATGGGCTTTGCTTCCATGACCGACGCAGTTTCAGCAGGCGATTATGTCATGGTCCCACTCTTCTTCTTACTTTGGATTGGCGTCCAAGTGTTTGCAATAGCACTCGGTCTCCTTTCACCTTCAATTCACGCAGCCCGTCTCCACTTTGTGGAATGGATGGGCAAGTTTTACGATGGCTCAGGCAGGGCTTATTCCCCGCTTGGCGGCCAACCCCTACATGTTGAGGGGAATTCATAGTCCACTGGACGTTAAGGAGGTAGAAAATATGAACAAGAATACCCTAAAGAAAAGCCTACGAATGATGATCGTGCTCGGTGCACTCGTCCTGATTGCTCAGGGCGTTTCCGCTCAAGCGGACGCTGACACAGAGACAACCGAAAGCTGGGGCAAGGACATGGGAGCAGGTATTGCTCTCGGTCTTGCAGGTCTCGGCGCTGGGTTCTCCCAGGGAAGCATCGGCAGCGCAGCTGTCGGCATGCTCGCTGAAGACTCAAGCAAATTCGGTCCTGCACTCATTTTCACGGCTCTTCCTGAGTCGATTGTAATTCTCGGTGCATTGCCACTCTTCCTATGAAGTTGTGGCGTTACAGCAGACACTCGTCTGTTGATTCGCTGGAGATGATGATATGACACTTGAAACACTTGCTAAAGATATCGCTGCATCCGCTGAGGCGCAAGCCAAGGCTATGCTCAAAGAAGCGAAAGCAGAAGCAGATGCAATTGTCGGTGAAGCAGAAACTAAGGCAACGTCCATCTCGGACGAAGCAAGTGCCCGTGCTGGGCGTGAAGCTGAACAAATCTCGCAAGAAATGGTCGCCAGTGCGCGACAAGGAAACCAGAAAGAATTGCTTATTGCACGTCGTGGCGTCTTGGATGCTACTTATGATGCTGCAAAAGCACAACTTGCCGATCCCGGAATGAAAGGAAGAGCAACTCTACTGAAATCTTTGTTGAAGCATGCTGGAGATATTTCTGGAAAAGACTTCGTTCTAAGGCCAGTTACTGTTGATGCGGCTGCATTGAAGAAAGAAGCAGGTTCTCGTACAATCGGAGACGAAATTAACGGACTTGGTGGCTTCATGATGGAAGCCGCAGATGGTTCCGTTTCATTCGACTTCCGTTTTGATACACTTCTTGACAGAACGTGGAACGACGAACGCGCTGCAATTAACGAAACACTATTTGGATGAGGGATGAATGATGCTATCGGGTAATACACCATACGTTGCTGCACGAGCAAAGGCTCGTCGTCAAGCATTAATGGACAAAGCTCGACTGCGTCAATTGATCAATCAATCACCCGACCAACTCACGAATGCTGTAGCAGAAAGTGGGTATCAAAACGAAATCAACCTCTATGCTTCCAGATATACTGGTGGCGATTTGGTTGAGGCTGCACTTACGCACAACCTTGAGAATGAATTGTCAAAGATTCTCTCTTATTGTAACGGAAGGGTACGAAAAATCGTTGAGATTTACACGGGCCGATATGAATACCAAAATGCCAAAGCAGTATTGAGGGCAGTAGCTAACGATATTGACTCGGAAAAACTCGGAAAGGACATCCTGCCCGATTTGAACGAAATCAATACTCCATGGATTAAAATCCTGGAGAGTGCAGATGATTTACCATCTGCAGCTTTGCAAATGCGCCGTAAGTCATTCGGTTCTGCTCTTACGAGTTTGCCAGAAAATGCTGGCCTTGCACAATATGAAGATGCTCTTGACCGACATTACTTCTCACATGCAATGGCTTCGCTTTCACACAGCAGCAACGATGCAAGATACTTGCGAAACGTTTTGTCCACAGAAATTGACCATCGAAACATCCTCAACGTCCTGGAAGCATCTGCTTTCGGAATCGAAGGGAATGATCTTCTCGAGGAACTCTTGTCTGGAGGACGTTTGTTGCCAAAGCGTGCATTGTCCTCTGTTGCTAATGGTGGCAGAGATGCAATGATGGATCTTCTTCGAAGCAATTCACGCTTTGATATTGCAGCATTTGAAGTCGCTTTGGAAACCGCAGAAAAAGAACGCTCTTTGGACGCTGTCGTTACATGGCTTCACGCACGAGAACATCAACAAATGCAGAGGATGAGCTACCTCCATCCAGTATCTGCATTGCCGATTGTTCACTATGTTGCAATGAAAGTAAAGGAAGTTACGGACCTTCGAATGATTGTCCGTGGACGCCTAGCAGGTTTACCGCCCGAGTTACTCGAGGCGCACGTACTATGAGGTGAGATGATGGAAATTGCAGTAGTCGGTTCACCAGAATTTACCCTCGGATTCCAGCTAGCTGGTATCTCAACACTATTCAATCCAGAAGATGAAGAAGAACGTATCAAGGTCTTCCGTAATCTTCTCAGTTCAAAGGATGTAGGAATCGTCGTGGTTGACTCCGCGGTTCTTGCTTCCTTGCCAGATCGTTTGCGCATGCAACTCTCTGGTTCTGTCTCTCCGACCGTTCTTGGTATCGGTACGGAAGAAGACAACACGCTCAGAGAAACCATTCGAAGAGCAATCGGAGTCGACCTGTGGAAATGATATTCCAAAAAGGAGGAAATAAACATGAGTAATGAAGGAGTAATCTACCGAATTTCGGGACCTGTGGTCACCGCAACGGGAATGAGCGCAGGAATGTATGACGTTGTCCGAGTGGGGAACGAAGGATTGATGGGAGAAGTTATCGAATTGCACGGTGACAAAGCTGTTATCCAAGTATACGAAGATACATCGGGTATGCGACCAGGTGAACCAGTTATCAACACTGGAGAAACCTTGTCCGTATCCCTCGGACCAGGTCTGCTAACCCAGATTTACGACGGAATCCAACGACCACTTCCAACTCTCGAAGAAGTCATGGGCGTTTTCATCACTCGTGGTGTTGATGCTGATGCATTTGACCTCGAGAAGAAGTGGACCTTTGAGGCAGTTGTTGAGAAGGGCACCGCAGTTGAAGGTGGACAAGTCATTGGACACGTTCAAGAAACTGAAACCATCGTTCACAAGATTATGGTACCTCCAACCATGAGTGGCGTCATTAAGAGCATCAAGTCTGGAGACTTCAATGTAACAGAAACCGTTTGCGTTCTCGAAGACGGTGGAGAAATTCAGATGATGCAAAAGTGGCCTGTACGAACACCTCGTCCATACCGCCAAAAGTATGCTCCTGACACACCTCTGGTCACAGGTATGCGTATTCTCGACTTCCTGTTCCCACTTGCAAAGGGTGGAGCAGCAGGTATCCCAGGTCCATTCGGATCTGGTAAGACCGTTACACAACAATCTCTTGCAAAATACTCTGACGCACAGATCGTTGTCTACATCGGATGCGGAGAGCGTGGAAATGAGATGACTGAAGTATTGGACGAGTTCCCTCACTTGATTGATCCTAACACAGGAAAACCTCTGATGAACCGTACGGTCATGATTGCGAACACTTCCAACATGCCTGTTGCTGCACGTGAAGCATCTGTGTACACTGGAATCACCATTGCGGAATACTTCCGTGACATGGGATATGACGTTGCGCTCATGGCTGACTCAACATCTCGTTGGGCTGAAGCAATGCGTGAGATTTCATCCCGTCTTGAAGAAATGCCTGGTGAAGAAGGATACCCTGCTTACCTTTCATCTCGTATTGCGGAATTCTACGAACGTGCTGGCCGTGTTGAAACCAAGAATGGTGACGATGGATCAGTTACCGTCATCGGTGCTGTAAGTCCACCTGGTGGTGACATTTCAGAACCTGTTTCACAAGGAACTCTCCGAATTGTCAAGGTTTTCTGGGGATTGGACGCAGGTCTTGCACGACAACGTCACTTCCCTGCAATTAACTGGCTAAATTCGTACTCTTTGTATCCTCAGAGTTTGAACCAATGGTTCAGAGACAACATCGCTCAAGATTTCCCAGAAGTACGAACACAAATCAGTGGTTTGTTACAAGTTGAATCCGAACTTCAAGAAATTGTTCAACTGGTTGGTTCCGACGCATTGCCTGTCGATCAACAACTGACACTCGAAGTTGCACGTATGATTCGTGAATACTTCTTGCAACAGAACGGTTTCCACGAAGTTGATGCATTCTGTGACATCAACCTACAATACTCCATGTCGAAGGCAATTCTTAGCTTCCAAGATGCTGCGAAGAATGCTATGGCAGCAGGTGCACAACTCAACGATGTTGTCAACGTACCTGCTCGTACTGCGCTCATGCGTGGTCGATTCGAAAAGGGCTACGTCGATACAATCGAATCCATGGTGAAAAACATGGTCGATGAAATCGCTGCTACCGTGGAGGAAAACTGAGGACGTGAAATTATGACAGGAAAGGAATATCGAACCATTACAGACGTAAAAGGGCCGCTCGTGTTCTTGAACAAGACCGAACCCGTTGCTTTTGGTGAAATCGTCAGCCTAAGACTGGCTGATGGAAGCATCAAGAACGGACAAGTTCTTGACACCTCAGACGATTTGGTTATTGTCCAAGTTTTCGAAGGTACTGCTAAGATCGACCGAACTGCTGGTGTTACTTTCATGGGAGACGTTTTCAAACTCCCAGTAAGTACTGACCTCGTAGGACGAATTCTCGACGGTGCAGGACGACCAAGAGACGGTGGACCAGATATTGTTGCAGAAGAAAATGCCGACATTATCGGTGCTGCTATCAATCCATTCAGCCGACAAAGCCCTCACGATTTCATTCAAACTGGAATTTCAGCTATCGACTGCTGTACAACCCTCGTTCGTGGACAAAAGTTGCCAATTTTCTCGGCTTCTGGTCTTCCACACAACGATATTGCGCTACAGATTGCTCGTCAAGCAAAACTCCCTGGCAGTGATGAACAATTTATTGTTGTATTCTGTGCTATGGGAATCACTGCAGAAGAATACAATTTCTTCCGTTCTGACCTAGAGCGAACAGGTGCTCTTGAGAATGCAGTATTGTTCGTCAACCTTGCTGACGACCCTGCTGTTGAGAGAATCATCACGCCACGTCTTGCTTTGACCGCTGCAGAATATCTTGCATTTGAGCACGATTACCACGTACTTGTTATCTACACTGACATGACAAACTACTGTGATGCACTTCGTCAAATTGGTGCAGCACGTGAAGAAGTTCCTGGACGACGTGGTTACCCTGGTTACATGTACACTGACCTTGCAATGCTTTACGAGCGTGCAGGTATCGTAAAGGGCAAGAAGGGATCGATTACTCAATTCCCAATTCTTACCATGCCTGGTGACGATATTACGCACCCGATTCCTGATTTGTCTGGATATATTACTGAAGGACAGATTGTTATCTCTCGTGAATTACATCAACAAGGTATCTATCCGCCGATCAATGTTCTTCCATCTCTTTCTCGTTTGATGGGATCCTGTATCGGTGCAAAGACAACCCGTGAAGATCACAAGTCTGTCTCTGACCAGATGTACGCTGCATACGCACAAGGTCGCGAGCTTCGTGGTCTAGTAGCAATTGTTGGTGAAGATGCACTCAATGAGCGTGACAAGCAACTGCTTGACTTCTCCGGTGTCTTCGAAGACCGTTTCCTACGCCAGTCTCGTGATGAAGACCGTTCAATCGAAGAAACTCTCGATCTTTGCTGGGAACTCATGTCCGAAATTGACACCAAGTACCTTGTACGTCTAGACCAAGATTGGATTGACAAGTACCATCCAGAGAACCGCTCCTGAATACTGAGGTGAACAAATGGCGCTTGACATCAAACCAACCCGAAGCGAGTTGATTAAACTCAAGGGTCGCATCAAGCAGACCAAAAACGGTTACAAACTTCTGAAAATGAAGCGTGATGGTCTCTTCCACGAATTCCGTCAACTTCTTTCGGTTATGATTGAAGCAAAGAAGGAGATTACTGAAGCATACCGACTTGCAAAACAACGCATTGATCTTGCTAACGCAATTGAAGGCGGTCTTGCAGTACGCGCAGCAGCAATTGCCAACAGCGCTCATCCAGAGGTTGAAGTTGAACGAAGAAACATCATGGGTGTTGTCGTTCCTTCCGTCAGCGGTACAAACCTCAAGTCAACATTTGCAGAACGAGGTGTTGGTTTCATTGGTTCCTCTCCGTACATCGACGAAGCGAGTGATACATTCAGTGAATTGATTGAGAAGATTGTTACTGCTGCAGAAATGGAAGCAACTCTAAAGCGACTTCTCGAAGAGATTGAAGCTACAAAGCGCCGTGTCAATGCTCTCGAGTTCAAGGTTATTCCAGAACTTGAGGAAGCAAAGGTATTCATTCAACTCAGACTTGAAGAAATGGAACGTGAAGAAACGTTCCGCTTAAAGCGATTCAAGAATAAGTGATTCTTCGATTTGCCTGTCCAAAGGGCATGATTGATGGGGGAGTTATGACCAGCCTATTCCATAAGGGGGGAGTTTTGTCGTATGTCCGAATCTAATGATGCTGATTTGATTCCCCTTTCTGCGCATAAAAATACGTGGACTCAGCGCGATTTATTGGCGAGTATTATCGGTCGGTATATGACTGTAAAATCTCATCTTGGTGGTCTTTGGCCAACATGGGATGTCGAAGCAGAACATCTTGACAAACGACTTATTGAATTAAACAGTTATCTGGAGAAACTTGGTTGGATGGCACGCCTGCGACGTGGTGATCTCAATCAACTCACAGCATTACCACTCCCTCACGGACAGTTTCCTGGAAAAAGGATCCATGTGTATATGTGGGTTGCTTCTATTATTACCGTACTTTTTTCTGGTATTCGATGGATGGATTCTGGAAGGCCAGAGGGTGGTTGGTTCATCGAGTCGATTTATCTTGATGCAATGATTGGATATGTATTGCCAATTTTGTTTACTCTGGGAATCGCTTCCTTTGTGCAATCAAAGATATCAGCGCAATACGGTGTGCGTAGCGGTCACATTTTACCAATACCGGACCCCTCCATCCTCCTTTGGCTCTTCTCAGGCCTGTCTGCATCCTATTTCATATGGCCATTCGGAATTTTCTTCATTCCAACGTTACCAAGGATGGATGCTCGACCATGGCCGAATCGTAAGTCATTAGCCTACTCCTCAATTAGTGTCCCTTTGGTTATGCTACTCAGTGGATTCATCTTCTGGTCAGCAGGACTCTTCCTCTCTTCTGATCCGTTTGCGCTAACAAGTGAGCCGATGAGGCTCAACGCTCCGTTCGTGATCGAACTCTTCGGTTCAGGTTTTGATCAATACTTTGACATACACCTCGATTGGAGCCATCCGTTCCTCTTTTCAGCAGCATATTTGACATTGGTTGGATGGCTTCTTCTTCTTCCGATTCCTACGTTCCCAGGTGGTCGATTACTTGTATCTCGAATGGGTATTCATGAAGCGCGAAGTTCAAGCACCCAAATCCTCATGTTCATGATTCTCATTACTGCTGCTTTCTTCATCTTCAATGCGTTTGAAGGATTCACGATTTGGATTCCGATTCTTGCAGTAGTCCTTCCGTTGTTGTTGTTTATTGGCGGTGATCCCAGAATCCCAGTCATTCTCGATGGTGATGTACCTCTTGATGAAGAATCTCACCGTAGTCTTGGAATCATTCTGTTTGTTGCTCTTCTCTTTGCAATTCCTCCTGAATTTCCGCTCGAGCCAGTAGAGCGATGGGATTCTGACTTAGAATATACAATTGAAGATGCAGGGTATGCTGAATTGGCAGGTGATTTTTGGAACTCTACGCAGAGCATAATCGTCTCCAATCCCTCTATGCAAGCATTACCTTACAAAATAACAATCTCCATATTATCGAGTTCTAATTGGACTTCTGATTTATCATGCGAATCTATGAATTGCGAAGGGATTCTTGATTCAGATGATTCGGTTTCGATAACAATCGATTTCAGCCATGTCAATTCCTCTATGAAGCCGACATATCTGTTGTATGATCTAAAACTTACCTTAGGTGACGAAGAATTTGTAGAATCGTTCACACTTTATCCAAATATGAATGCCTCAGTCGGCTCTGAATGGAGCTATCTTCGAACTGAATCAGGTGTTCTCACTTGTCTTCCAGTACACCTTCTTGAAGACGTCACGACATCTGCATCACTGCCTAATCTCGATGCTCAGTGGGCATCATATCTCTGGTTTGAAGGTGAAGCAGGTTTGGAAACAGACGTAGATTGGCAATCAGAATTAATATGCTTAGAGAGCAACGATGATGCATTAACACATTCACTCTCCTCTGATTTGAGTGTTGTTGAATTTGATGGTAACCAGTTCTTTGTTGGTTTCGATGAGACATGGCCTCATGTTGTCTCTGCTTCTGAAGTAGGATGGTTGATTGATGATGAATTTGGATGGGGTGCTCCGTTTTCAAACGACTCAGGTTTGCTCTACAGAGAAAATAGTACCTCTTGTACTGGAAACGAATTTCTAAGCACGCCCCGTCATTCAAATACAACCGACTGGGTATGGGATTTGAGCATCTGGCCCAGCCAAAAAGTACCGTCCATCGGGGAAAATGAGACCCTTCATGTCAAGTTCCCAAGTGAGTACTATTATCATTGCAACCTTGAATCTTTAGAGGAAACAAGGTTCTTGATTCAAGAAGGGCCAGATATTATACTGAAAATGGATGATCACCTCATGAGACTTTGGGATGCTCCATTGGAGATTAACGGTGACAGTGTTGTCTTTTCCCTCTACAACAGTAACAATGACTCAGTTCTTCTTCGCCATGAGACAAACGGAGATGCTCTGTGGGATACTTCGTCCTTACCTGATGTGTTACCTCATGGGTGGACGCAGATCGATGTACCTTTACCAAATAGTGGAATTTCAACAGTTCAACTGATTCATCAAGATGGGGCAATGATGCTCCATTTCGGTGGCTATTTGGAGGATTAGTATGCGAATTGCAATCATTGGAGCTGGTTCTATTGGTTCCCTTGTAGCAGGATGCCTCGCCTCTACTGATTGTAATCTTCTTCTCTATGGAAGAGGGCTTCATGCGGCTGAACTATTGGTGAATGGATTGACTCTATCAGGAGTAAAAGAGGGTCAGATCGATGGAGATCGATGGGACGTAATTCCTTCAGAACACCCTTTACCTTCAACAGTTCACTCCTCATGTGATGTTGTTATCTTTACAGGAAAATCATCCACTGATATTGAATTTCTTGAAGTTGGTGGGCATTTACTGAAAACAGATGGCATTGCATTCTCACTTTCAAATGGAATGGGTTTTGAAGAAAAGATGGTTCATGCACTCGGGGCAAATCGCGTTCTCGCTGCAACAACAACTCATGGTGCCTATAGGCGAAAACCTGGCCATGTTGAATGGGCTGGAAAAGGAAAACTTGTTCTTGGTTCATTCGTTCACCCTTACTCTTATGAAGATTTTAAACCACTTCTATCTGTGTTGAACAAATCAGGGCTCAATCCTCTCTGGGTTGATGATGGGAGGGCTGCATTATGGAACAAAATGCTTCTAAACATAGCAATCAATCCTGTTGCTGCTGTAATCGGCAAGGAGAATTCCGCTCTCCTAGAACCGGTTATATTCGATTCAGTTGTAGCTCTTATGCTTGAAGGAGTGAAGATTGCGAGAATGGAAGGAATACAACTAGCAAACGATGAACATCTTGTCGATCGTTTACGAGAAGTTTTGGTTCAAACTGGTTCAAATTATTGTTCCATGTTACAAGATGTTCGTGCAGGAAGGGCTACTGAGATTGAAATCCTCAATGCTGAAATCTGTAGAAGAGGTGAGCGCTTAGGTGTTGCAACTCCCTTAAACCAACTTATGACTTCACTCATTCGTCAGTTGCGATGAGATCTTTGTTGTAGTGAAGTCCCCTGTTTTCGGTTCGTTCGTTTGCATCTTCCGCTACAAGTCGTCCAACAAGAATCATATTGCGAAGTTCTACGATTTCGCGAGTTGGAATGCTTGTTTTCCAAATCGCATCAATCTCCTGGTCCAAGAGGCTCAGTCGGCGTATTGCTCGTTGAAGCCGTGAAAATTTCCTCGATACTCCGACTTCAAATCGCATCGTTTGATTCAATGATGTCCTGTCGTGAGCAATTGGTCCATGTTCTGACAGGGTGTCGAGACCATCTGATCGCCATTCTGGAAGTTTTTTGTCGTTGGATTTAGGAGGGTTCTTGATAAGATACTCTGAAGTCTGATGAGCAAATACGACTGCTTCCAATAGACTGTTTGAGGCTAACCTGTTTGCTCCATGCATGCCGGTGCAAGCCACTTCTCCAATGGCGAATAATCCGGGTATTGTTTCCATGTCTGAGGCAAGTAATGCTCTTCCGTGGTTATCTACTTTCATTCCACCAACCATGTAGTGGGCTGCTGGACCGACGGGTAATGGATCCATTCCAAGGTTCAGCCCATAGGTTTGCAAACGTTCTGCTATCGTTGGGAATCTATGCTTCAATTTTTCACTATCAAGATGTTGAGTGACAAGCCAAACATGAGACTTTCCAGTCTCAGTAAGCCTTTGATCGATTGCTCTTGCAACAATATCTCTGGTTGCCATAGAGCCTTGTTTTGATGCTCTGAGGGTAAAAGAAAGTTCCGCAGGGTCTCGTTGTTTGTTCTTACACCACTTCGAATATCCTTCATGATCAAGAAGAACTGCGCCTTCGCCTCTAAGGGCTTCTGTAATCAAAAATGGGCGTTCACCTTCAACCATCAATGCTGTTGGATGGAACTGCACATATGCCATGTTTTCAATGCATGCACCTGTTCTATAGGCCATCGCAACACCATCTCCAGTTGCCACCGAAGGGTTGGTTGTCTTGTCCCATAATTGGCCTGCACCACCTGTTGCAAGCAGTACAGCATCCCCTGATATTGTCTCCACGGTTCCCGATTCTTGATTCAAGGCCCAAACTCCACAGACACCCTTTTCGGGAAACTTATGTTCCTTCTGAATAAGATCAATGGCGAGTGTATTTGCCTTCATAAATATGTTCGGATGACGTTGTGCTGCATCGTTTAGGGCACGCTCGATTTCTCTCCCAGTAGCATCTTTAGCGTGCAGGATGCGACGAGATGAATGACCTCCTTCTTGGGCTAATTGGAATTCTCCTTGTGTGGTTTTCTCGAATTGCACGCCGATTTCAAGTAAATCCTGGATGCGTCCACCTGCTTCTTCTACAACCATGCGTACAACAGATTTGTCACACATACCGTCGCCAGCAAGTAGCGTGTCTGCAACATGTCCTTCGATTTCCTCGACATTTGTCTTGTCAAGAATCGCAGCGATTCCCCCTTGCGCCCAGTTCGTCGATGAGTCGATTGGACGTTGTTTGGTGAGGACTGTAACCATGTGTCCAGCATTGGCTAGCCGTAGTGCGGCAAATAGCCCGGCGATGCCGGTACCGATGATGAGCACTCTTGGCATCGTTTGTTCCTAATGGTCGTGGTTCTTGACAACATCGGTTTCTTGCAGCGATACTCCTATTTGTCCTCGTCCCTAGGCTCGGTGTATGTTGCGTAAGTTAATCGGCCTGACTGGCTTGTTAACGCTCGTATTTGTAGTTGCAAATGTCCATTTTGGGGCTATGGCTCCTTATGTGATTGAAGGCGCACCTAATTCAAGGCTTGATGTCCTTCGATTAGCCGATCCTGGCTGCACGATTCCAGAAATGGAAAAAGAAATCTCCGAGACTGGAAATGCGTTTTGTCTTTCTGAGTCTGGAACTTGGGGCACTGCTGATATCATGCTCTTGTGTTGGGGCTTGTTGATTGTAACTGCAGGTAGGTTTAGGATGCCGTCTAATCCTAAACTTGCTCGTAGGATTCGTAGAGTTATGATGATTTCTGGCTCGATGCTTTTCGGTTTAGCAATTCTTGATCGATTCCAATTACTTCCTACTGGAGCTGATTCAGAGTCTCTATCGGATTTGATTCCATTGCCCCTTTCTCCATGGCTTGTTCAGATAATTATGGCTGTTATCGGGGCTCTGCTCCTTAGGGGGCCGAAGTACCATGTTTCGGAATTCGAAGAGAATTATCGTACTCTTGAATCGGAACGTGAAAAGGAATTGAGAATGCAACAAGTGTTCAATGAAAAAGCAAGGTCAATGGCAGCCACCAAAGAAGGTGTAGCCAAGAGAAGTCGATTATTGGATCGAGATGCAAGCCTTGTTCCATTCAGAACACGAACTTCTCCGAGAGTACGTGCGACTTGCCCGTATTGCAAAGGTGGCGGTTGTAAAGAGTGCAGAATGGCTGGCGTAGTCTGAGACACGGCACGTTTTTTACTGCTACCAAATACATACATCAGACGTATAATCAACCTATTGTTTAAATCCCCTCGACGAACGGTGTTCGCGTTAAGGTCAGTGAAATATCTGGCAGAGGGATTGGGATGTTTCTAAAAGCACTTGAAATGGAGAACTTCAAATCTTTCCGCGGAGAGGTAGTAATACCTCTTGATCGTGGCTTTTCTGCCATCACTGGTCCAAACGGATCGGGTAAATCCAATTGTGGAGATGCCATCCAATTCGTATTAGGTCCTAAATCAACTCGAACGATACGAGCTCAAAACACAAAGCAATTGATGTTTAATGGCGCTGAAGGCTACAAGCCTGCACGGAATTGCACAGTTACGCTGGTTTTTGGCAACCCTGTTCTTTCAAGCGGAAGGCGACGTCTGCCTATCGAAAACGATGAGGTTCGTATGACTCGTTCAATCCGATTGACGGCTTCAGATAACGTTGTTTCATCGTATTTACTCGATGGAGAGGAGAGTTCTCAGAAGTCATTCCACCGTTTACTTAACGCAGCCAATGCACGTCCTGATGGTTACAACATCGTCCTCCAGGGCGACGTTACTGGATTGGCACGAATGACTCCAATCGAGCGGCGTAAGGTTCTCGATGGCGTTGCCGGTGTAACTTCCTACGATGATGAAATTCGTAAAGCAAAGAACCAACAGGACAACGTTGATTCTTACCTTGAACGAATTGGTATGCTCCAAGAAGAACAACAGGTCCGTCTCAAGGAACTTTCTGAGGAGAGAAAGATTGCAGTAAAAGCTCAATCCATCACTGATGAATTGACTCTTTCACGGTCTCAACGATACCAGGCTATGTATGCGAGTTTGCAATTCGAACTTCATCACCAAATCGAAGAACAACTGAGGTATGTGGAAGAAGCCACTGTTCTGGAAGAAGAAGTCAAAGAGGGAAGCAAAGTGCTCGTCAAATTAGATGACCGTGTTGGTGAAATCCAGAAACAAATCGATGCATTACTCGGAGGAGATGGTAATGCCCTTTCTCAAGCCATCCATAGCCTACGTGTTCAGGTCGACAGGGATAAAGATCGTATCGAAGACGCCAAACAGGCAGATATTGATGATAAAGAAGAACTCAAAATCTCTCTTGAACGTTACAATGAAGCAGCAGCAGCTCTCGAATCGTTGCTTGCTGAAGTGGATGCCAGTAAAAATCAACTTGAAGAATGCGAACGAATGTTGGCAGAGGCTCAAACAGAGGAGGATGAGGTACGAGCACTCCTCGAAGGCTCAGGTAAAACCAATGCCGAACTTAACAAAGCACTTGGTGATGCAATTTCAACGCTCGAAGAAGCAAAAAAAGGAGTTGCTGCAGCACAATCAGAAGTTGATCGAACCGCTGCTCAGGTCGAACTCATTGCAACTTCACTTGGTAAAGCAGAAGAAAAAGTTGAGGAATCACGTCTTGAACTTGAAGAAAAGGATGCGGAATTCAAAGCAATAAGTGGTTCTGGGAAGAAGGCTGATCGTTCTACTTTGACACAAGGTATTATCGATTCGGAAAATGCAGAATCAAGACTTCTCGAAGAGAATGCAGCAATCGAGCGAAGGATGACGGAAACAGAACGTCAACTTCGTTCAGCTAGAGCAGAACTTGAATCCAAATCAAATTCGAAAGGCATGGCTGGAGGTGCAGCAGCAGTTCTCGGTGCACGAGATCGTGGTGAATTGAGAGGCGTCATTGGCACCATTGCAGAATTATGTGGTCCAATCAATGCTGAACATGAAACTGCTCTTGCAACTGCATTTGGTGGAGCAATGACTTCGGTCGTTGTTGATTCCGATCAGGTTGCTGCAGAGGCTATCCGTTGGCTTGCTCAACGAAAAGCTGGGCGTGCAACCTTCCTTCCCCTGAATAAACTAACAGCAAACAGAGCTGGTGGAAAAGCAATGATGGTTGCAAGAAAACCAGGTGTTGTTGGATTCGCATACGAATTACTCGAATACGATCCTCGAATTGATGCGGCAATCAAATTTGCTCTACGTAATACGCTCATTGTCGACAGTATGGAAATTGCTCGTCAAAACATGGGTGGAGTCCGCCTCGTAACCATGAGGGGCGATGTAACCGAAGCAGGTGGTGCAATGGTGGGCGGTTCTCGTGCGAGAATGTCCGTTGGCTTTGGCGGTGGAATCGCAGGCGCGAAAGAAGTTGAACGCCTCTCCTCAGAAATTGAGCGCTTCCGCTTGATGTCAGACACTGTGTCCGCAGCACTTGTTGATGTGCGTGCTGAACAGAAATCACTACGAAATCAAATCAATGAACTTGCAAACGAAGAAGGGGCAATCAAGAGAGAGACGCTTCGTGCTGAACTTACGACATTCAAGAAAACTCATGCGACGTTAGTTGGCGAAGTACGACAACTCAAGGAACAACTGCAAGCCCTTGAGACGCTTGGCAGCGATCAACTCGAGGCGCTGGACACTGCTGAATGTGGCGTTGCAGATGCCGAGATTGTCCGTAAGAATGCACACAGTGCACTTGAAGATGCAAGCCCACAACACCTGAAGGACCGATTGCATGAATGTACCGTAAAGCGAACACAAGCAGAAGGAATCCGTTCAAATGCTCAAGTCACACTGAGAGGGGCATCGGAACGTAAAGAACTACTTACAAACAGTGCTGGTGGTGAAAAAGAGCGTATTTCACAACTTGAAAATGGACTTTCCACCAGGGCTGGAACCGTTATCACTTTGAAGGAATCCATTCGAACAAATGGGCTTAACCTTGCAGAGAAAGAAGCAGAGCGAGCCCAATACCTCGAGGAGAATAAGGGACTCGAAGACGAACGTTTGGAATTGGTCGAAGAGCGTGCAGGTCTTAATTCGTCCCTTACTCAAAAAGCGAATCAGGCACGCAGTCATCGTAATCTATCTTCTGAGTTCGAGCGCACTATTCAACAAAAGAGACAGGAACTCCATGGCGTAGAAATGGACATGGGGGCAACTGGAATCGAACCTGCGGAAGAAGGAACAGTGCTTGACAGTGTTGCAGACATTGACCGCAGAATCCGTAGACTTGAACGACGCTTGGAAGAATTTGGAATGGTCAACATGCGTGCTATCGAACAGTATGATGCTGTAGAAGAACGGTTGAATGCAATGGAAGGTGACTTCAAGAAACTCAGGGATCGAAAGAAGCAATTGATTGAAGTTGCAGAACGTCTCGAAGAACAACGCAAGGTTCGATTGATTGCTGTACTCGAAAAGGTCAATGAGAATTTCAAGAAGGTGTACAAGGCAGTCAGTAACGGCGGTCGAGGGGAACTGTATCTCGAAAATAAGGATGAGCCGTTCAAAGGAGGCCTTGAACTATGGGCCCAACCTAAAGGAAAATCGTCAAATGTTACGCGACATCAATTGTCTGGAGGTGAACAATCTGTTGCTGCTCTTGCCCTTATCTTCGCGATTCAAGATTATGACCCAAGCCCATTCTATTACTTCGATGAAGTTGATCAAAACCTTGACAGTGTCAATGCTGAATGTATCGCAAAGATGTGTAGGGAACGCAGTAAACGTGCTCAATTCATCATGGTCACCCTTAGAAAGGTCTCGCTGCAACTTGCTGATCACCACATTGGAATTACACATGGTGGAGATGGATGCAGCCGCAGAATCGTGGATTTCGACCAAGAACAAGCCATTGCTTTGGGAGAACAAGCACTCAAAGAAGCAGAATCAGCTGCAGCGACCAATCAGAAGCGAGCAGAGGAAGAGGAAAAGGGACTTGCAGAGATGCCTACAGTCCCAGAACCGCTTCCAGCTCCACAAAGTCTTGGAGGTCTGTTGAAACACATGGTTGAAGATGAGAGCATTGCTTCTTTGACCGAACGTACGCTTGACACCAATGAGGATATTGAAGAGCGAGCGAAACTTGTCGAATCGATTGCATCATTGGATGAAGAAGAAACACAGTCTTCTATAGAAACGGTTGAATGAGGCGATTTAGATGAGTCAAAAAGGTCTTGATCAGTGGTTCCTTCGACAGGATGTCATTGATCAATTACTCCAAAGCGGGGATGATGATCTAGAGGGCATCAATGCTTATGCTGACCGAATTATGATGATTGCTCAAACCGAAGAGGCTGAGCATCAAACACTTGACGACCCTTTTGATAGAAGCGTGGCTTTAGTCATGTCTTTGGTTGGTAGCGAAGGCTTGGATGCCTGGAACATTGATTTGACCAGTTTTCTGAAACAATTCACAAAGCGTGTAAAATCTCAAGCAAGTAATTTGGATTTGCCAGCATGTGGTCGACTGATTCGCATGGCATGGGAAGTACTTCACCACCAAGCAGCCGTTCTCTTTGATCGTGTTCAATATCAAGATCAAGGCGATGACTGGGATGGAGACTTTGATTTCGGTTGGGAAGCTGAATATGATGATCACGAATTTCACTTTACGAACACAGTTCTCCAAGGAGATGCTGATGATGTCCTTGCAGGACTTTTCGATGAGAGAGTCCGTCGAGAAGAAGGCCGTCCAGTTACTCTAGGTGAACTTCTTTCGGCTCTAAAGGATGCGGCTGATGATGCGGATGCCATCAAACAACGTGAAGAGAATAGGGCTGCTCATGCAGTCGAATTAGAAGACATGCTCTCAAATGTTGGCGGAAGAATGCACAATGAAGATCTCGATGGTGACATTGAACGATGTTGGACTGCCCTTCGTCAAACAACGCTTTTACAGGGTTCGAATAATGTATTGCTTTCAGAAGTAATGAATGCTCTAAGGCCGATCTTAGAGGCTACATTCGGAGTTATTCCAGAAGGATACGAAAAAGATGCGAAGGTAAGTTCATTCATTGCAGGATTGTTCCTAACGCACAAAGGAATCGCCTCAATTACACAAGGCAATGAAATTACAGACCTCATTATGATTGAAGACCTTTGGCCGCAACTATCGACTTTCGCTGAAGTTATCGAAGCGAGTCAACAAGAAGACGAAGTCTCACAAACGTCTCGTGAGGAGGCTAAAACGGGTTCTGTACTTCATGCTGAGCGATTGCAAATGCGTGCAGAGAAAGCTCGTGAGGCTGAAGAGAAGCAGCGTCTCAAGAAAGAGAAAGAACGTCTTGATGAAGAGAATAAAATCAACCAAAATCTAGATTGGCTTGTTGAATGAGGTGATGAGGTGTCGGAATTAGCATTGGAAACTCTCCTTGAAGCAACACTGTTTGGATCAGGAAAATCGATGTCCGTTTCAGAACTCTCAGAATCTCTTGGCTACGAGGCAGATGAAATTACAGAATCATTGAGCACTTTGCAAGGTACAATGAAGCGAAGAAGAGGCGGAGCATTACGCCTTGTAGAAATTGGTGGTAAATGGGCTATGGAGGTCCGTAATGAGGTTACACAACACCTTCCGGCGAGCACGAAGACTGACATGCCAAAGAAACTGTTGAAAGCTGCCGCATTGATTGCTTACCATCAACCAATGCATCAATCAAGGCTTGTCGAACTACTTGGTCAAAAAGCGTATGATTACGTGCGAGAACTTGCTCAGTATGGGATGATACAGAGAAGAAGGGAAGGCAATACACGTCGCTTGACTACGACGCGACGCTTTTCTGAGGCCTTTGGGTGCCCTCATACGGACCTTCGTAAGGTACGTAAATGGTTTAGGGAACAAGTCACTGATGCAGGTCTCTTCGATGGTATGCAAGAAGTTGATGTACTGCAAGAAGTCGGTGAGGATGGTCTTATTCAAGCCACTTTACCATTAGAAGAAGAGTGATTAAGAGCGATACGCTTCAAGAATCTCAGACACTTTTGTTTGAGTAATGGGTCCCTCATGCTCGATCAATAGTTTGGCAACATCCTCTATCTCATTTCCCTCAGCACCAGCACTGACTGCCATATTCCTGGCATGAAGTCTCATGTGACCCTTTTGTATGCCGCTTGTAGCAAGCGCTCGTAGTGCCCCCAGATTCTGAGCTAGGCCTGCTGCAGCCATGACTGAGGCGAGTTCTTGAGCAGATTCAACGCCAAGGATCTCTAGGTTTGTTCGTGCAACAGGGTGCACCTTGGAGGCACCTCCAACAATACCTACAGCCATGGGTGTCTCAATAGAGCCTACAAGATTCTCGTTAGAGTCAACTTCCCAATGAGTCATGGATCCATATTTTCCTTGGGAATAGGCGACATATGCATGACAACCTGCTTCAATCGCTCTCCAGTCTTGCCCGCATGCGACAGCAACAGCAGATATACCGTTCATGACGCCCTTGTTATGTGTTGCAGCCCTGTATGGGTCAGCAACTGCAAAATGATATGCTTCGAGAATGCCGGCGATGATTCCTAATCCATCGACCCTATCTCCGGTGTTGCTGATTTCTTCTGGTGTAAACGTGGCCTGGACTCGTGCAAGTCTTTCTGTTGCAAGATTGGATAGAATTCTTAACAAAGCTCTCCCATCGGTTATTCTCTCAAGTTCTGGAGCCAACAACTCTGCCATCGTATTAACGGCATTAGCACCCATTGCATCTCTACAGTCAACGTGGATATGGACAATAAACATCTGTCCAGAAAGAGTCTCTATGCTTCGAGATGTAATGTCTTTACATCCTCCTCCGAGTCGTATCATTGTCGATGGAAGGCTGTTTGCTAATGCCATGAGGTCAACTTTATTCTCAAGAAGCTGGCGTTTTGCGTCTTCGTGGTCTTGAATATCAAGTAGTTGAATTTGAGCGATCATCATTGGTCCATCATTGGCTGAAGTAAAGCCGCCGTTGACATGGCAACGCTTAGCCATGTTCGAGGCTGCAGCAACAACACTCGATTCTTCAAGACAAAATGGGATGACGTAATGCTTTTCATCGATAATAAAATTCGTTGCAACACCTACTGGGAGTGACATGGTTCCGATGACATTCTCAATCATGCGATCTGCTGCACTGTCGTCCAGTTCTCCATTCTTTGCCAACGCAGCAACCTGTTCAGGTTGGAGTTTGGAACTTTCTGCGATGAGTTGACGTCGCTCGTCTACAGTCAATTTGTAGAATCCTTTCAAGCGGCTGTTATTGACAGGCATTGGTTCTCTCCTCATGCGAGCCAGATGTTCCTGAAACATCAACCAATCGGAGTAAGTTAACGCGTTTAACGCTTTAATTAACGCGTTAAAAATACGTTAAAGATGTGTTAATTGGTTATTTCAAATCAGTTTGGTCAACTGATTAACGTGTTCTAACGGGTCTCTGCTAGCCCCTAATTCCATGAAAGGTCATATACCTGTTCGATGTTGCTCGGGTATGCGTACTGGAACGATTGATTTGCGCCTACCAAACCTTCGAGAAGATCCGTTTTCCCAAGGGCCGCTCATGGCCAAAGATTCTAACTTACTCGTTGGGAGGCATTCATACTTCAAGGAGATGGAGAAAAACATCCAATTCAAATCTTCTCGCAGGATATTGCTTGTAGGTGAATACGGGTCTGGTAAAACCTCATTTGTAAATTGCCTCGGGGGAAAAACAAATCTGCACATCCATGTTGACCGTATCGACACTATCAATCCTGGATTGGAACTGCTTCGTGACATTTATTCTCAAGTTGTTAGCGCAACTGCGCCAACAGACCACAAAAAGCTCGAAAGAGAACTTGAGGCTTCACTGCACAGCAAGAGAACCCATTTGCCCATTATCTCAGTTGATGGTGACATGGCGGATATCGCTTCTTTGGAGACGTGTTTACTCGCTTCTATGCCCTTTTTCGAGCGTTTAGCAGCATTGATTGTGGTTGCAGTGAGCCCAACTCAAAAGTCACTTCTCTCTGAACAGATAAGAGAACGTTTCGAACTTCGAATAATGCAAGATTTGGACGTAGACAGTGTGAAAGCACTCGTAGAACGCAGAATTGGGATGTATTCTACTGAACCATATCAAATGACTACTGGGGAGGCTGAGAAGGTTTTGTCAGCAAGTGGAAGCGCCCAGCCAGGATCAATCATCAAAGTCCTTCGAGGAGTAATCGAGGGGCAGGTTCTGCCTGAATTGCCTTCGAGCCAGACTTTGGAAAATAATGCAGTAGAAAAAAGACAGACACCTGCACTTCCAGAAGTTGATAAGAGTCTATTTCCACCAGAGGAGGTTTTCGATGAAGTTGAATCGATTGAAAGCCCACACGTAGAAGAAATCGTCGAAGAAACTGAGCTGTGGGAAGACGGACCTGGTATGTCAGGAACAATGGGTTTTGACCTCAATCTAGAATCCCTTGAAGAGCCAATTCTCGAGGAAAAGAAAGAAAAGCCGATAGAGGATACTTATGTGACTGAAGACGACTTCAAGGCTGTAGGCAGTTTTAGTGGTCTCAGAGGCCGCTGGAAACAAACAAGTCAATCAATTGATGATGCTGAAGAACCTGAGGGGGAATACAAGCAAGTTGATGGCGCTAATTCGCTTTGGGTGAGTAAAAACTCACTCGCAGTACAGGGAGATCCTGATGAGGAGGCAATCGATTCAGAGGAGAATCTGTTCCAAGACGAGAGTATCTTATCAGAGACCTTTGAATCAGATTATAATCAAGTAATTGAGGAGAATAATTTGCAGTCTAATGAATCCGTGTTGATGACACTAACGAATTTACTTTCCAAACTTCTTTCTCCTTCGGGTGATCAGGAAGCCTCAAACAAACTTGCTGAAAGTCTCCAAGCACTTTCACGTCCTAAATTTAGTGAGAAGACAGAATTCGTTCTTAACGTGCACGTTTTGACTTCGCTAACACAATCAGAAACTATCGTGGTTTCTGTCGCTCAACAGCGCAATGTATCGCCTTCCGATAACCACTTGTTGGAGAAATTAAACATTAAACGTGCAAGGCTTTCCCAAATTTGTAATCGATTGCACAAAGCTGGCATTCTCGATGTGAGAATGGTTGGTCGTTCTCGAATGTTCGGTCTTACTCGAACTGCTCTTGCCCAAATGATGGCTTGGGGCCTAGTAGGAGGTGAAGTTTGATGTCATGGACTGTTTCATGGTCTTGGCAAGCGCCTTCTCGAATTAGTGCAATAGCGTCGATTGATGGACAGCTTGCAGTTGCTTATGGTTTGAATTTGGTTCTCTTCAATGAATCCAATGAGATTCAATGGAAGCAAACTATGCCATTCAAAGTTCATGCTATCTGCAACGGTGAAGGTACCATAGGTATACTTGCAGCACACGGATTCTTTGTATTGAAAACCGTTGATGGAACGATGTTGCACGAGGGTAGAAGCAGTCCAGGGGGATTCTTGCATCTCCTTCACCGACCTGGGGGTGGGTGGATTGTATCAGGCAGAGATGGGAATCTCCATCTTTTCGATTCAAATGGAAAGGGAATTCGCAGGATCTCCTCTGGAATCGTTCGAAGACTTGTTGGATGGCTGGATCGGGAACATTTGTTGTGGCAATCCTCAGATGGTGTAATGTTGTGTGGGCAAATCGCTAATCAGGACAAGCGCAGAGTTATTGATACAACAGTTTGGAGTTGGTGTTCTATGCTTATGGATGGACGTTTACTTCTGTTATCCTCTGATGGTCAATTATGGGAAGGAACTCCTCATCCATTTGGTTGGGATTCCATGGATAGAGTTGAAACTGATTCTCTGGAACCGCTTATGGCGACTCGAGCAGGAGATGGTTGGTGGGTGCTTGGGATTGAAGGACATCTTGATCATCTCTCATCTGCTGAGGAGTTATCGAGAATTGGTGATGGAATGGATCTCGGTGATTTACTTCTACGACTTGGTCGTAATTCGATGATTACTGCGCGTAGGGACGGATTGACAAGACGATGGCTTGCCCCCGCTCTAGCAGAGGAAGAAAAGCGACATAGGCATCAAGAGGCTGCTGATGCTAAACTTGCTCGAAGCTGGGATGAAAGGAGAACTTTGTTCCAAAGAGCCCAAACTGCTGAGGATGAAGGTCGTCTTTCCCGTGCGATAGAATTGTACGAAACTCTTGGAAGAAAAGACGATGTAAAACGGCTTTTGAGAAGGCAAAAAGGTGGTGATTGAATGGATCCTGGGAAAACATTGACTGAAGAACGCGTCGAACATTATCTTTCCATCACCCGAAGAGCTCGTGAAAAAGCGACTCCCCTTGTAGATGAAGGAAGTCCCGAGTCAAAAATGCTCAGCACACTGTTGTCTATGGCGGATGATTATTCATCCGATGCACAATATTTCCTAAAACAGGGTGATTTCATACGAGCATTTGGAGCAATAAACTACGCACATGCGTGGATTGATGCGGGCGTTAAGTTACGTCTGCTTGACGGTCATGGCGATGATGTATTGTTCACGCTACCATAGGATCTGAAGTTTTCTCATTGGCAAGAGAAGAGACGATTGATTGGATCGACTCTATTCCGCTGAGAATCTCTTGTGCCCGCACCTGTGCAAGGCGAATAAACGGGAGTAACGATTGTTCCAATGAGTGTCTTAAGCGATACATGTGGGCTGGTCTGCCACGATTGCTTTGGTTGATTGCACTATGAATAATCAGATTCATCTCACGGAGTTCATTTATTGCTATACTTACATCAGGTTGGCGTAAATTACACTGTGTCTGTAAATCTCTTGATGTTGATGCTCCATGAAAATGGAGGCATGTCAGCACACTTGCGGTGTGTGTTTGCAGGCCAAGTTCGATTAATTGCTTGCAAAGTGAGTCGTGGAGGATTCTTGTTGTATTGTTGGTTGTATGGCCATCCATGGTAATATCCATATTGTTACGGTATTTTAACTTCTCACCTGCATGATTAATCTTGAGTCACATATAATGGAGGATACTATTATAATCGGGTTTTGCTCAAAATCGAGACTTTTAAATCTATAGAGAGGCTATTAGGCGTAGTTTTTTACGATTCATGACTTCAATGACATCAACACTGGATTCGAAACATCGACGCTTTAGATGTGCATCAACGGTAAGGAGGGGTATATCATACTCTTTCGCATGATGTAAAAGTAAGTCGTCTGTATGGCCAGATTTTTCTTCTATGAGTGTGGATCTTTGGAGAAGGAGTTCAAGCATAATGGTATTTCTTAGATTCCTTTGTTCTTGAATGGCTGAAAGTTCTTCCAATACTGAAGGCAGGAGTATGAAGTGAGGAGGTCCTACAATTGAAGATAATGCGCTATCAATGTTGAGTCCAGCATCGATGAGTGCCACCCAGCCACAGGCATCAATGAGCACATCGCCCATGAAATCATCTCACTGGATGGTACCGTGACCAATTAATCTCCATCGTGCGCCAACTCTTCTCGAGAGGGATACACGTTGTCCTTCATCAGCACAGATGGGAAGTCGAAGATGGAGTGTAGCTTTTCCTTTCTCAGCGCCCTTTACAACGCCGACTGATGTTGAAGTAGCTACGTTTACCATTAACATCTCATTGTTTCGAAGAGGATAAATTTTGTCTGCACCTTCACCATCGCCTGAAACCATTGCAGCCATAAGTTCAACGGAAATGGAGCACTCCGTACGAATTGTTGGTAGTTCTCCTTTTTTGGCTAGAACTTGTCCAGAGAGATTGTCTGCAGTTGTAATCGATGGGTCAAGAAGTGTACCAAGTCCACACAAACCACCAGCCATCATGATATCGCGCTTACCGCCGCCACCTTGCATGCTCGTGATGGTGGTTTCAATTGGCTCCCATCGTGTTTTGTTTCCTTGCTCGATTTTACGTCCTGGTCCGATGATAATTTCATCACCTTCTCTGAATGTACCCTCGACAATTGAGCCTCCAATAACGCCTCCTGTCAGTTTTGCAGGTCGGGTACCAGGCCGGTTTACATCGAAAGAACGTGCAATATGCATCACAGCTCTCTCATCTTCTTGACGATCCGGAGTTGGAATTGTTTGTTCGATTGCTTCGATTAGGATATCGAGGTTTACATCATGGTGGGCAGATACTGGAATGACAGGGGCATTGTGAGCAATCGTTCCTTCCAAGAAATCCTTGATTTCCTTGTAGGATTCCATTGCTCTTTCCTTCGTAACGAGGTCAATCTTATTCTGAACAATAACGATGTTCTTGATTCCAGCAATCTCCAGTGCCATGAGGTGTTCTCGTGTTTGTGGTTGAGGGCATGTTTCATTCGCCGCAACCATCAACATAGCACCATCCATGATGGATGCTCCAGTAATCATAATCGCCATCAGTGTCTCGTGACCTGGTGCATCAACGAATGAAACAACTCGTTGAAGTTCGGAATCAACATCTTTACCGCCTTCTGGACGACGACCTGTTGCATAGTATTGGCCAGTTTCAGTCTTGTAAAACGCAGTATCAGCGTATCCGAGTTTGATCGAAATACCTCGGCGACGCTCTTCTGAGTGAGTATCAGTCCAAACTCCAGAAAGAGCTTGTGTAAGTGTAGTCTTCCCGTGATCGACGTGTCCGACAAGTCCAATATTGACTTCAGGTTGAGATGGAAGCGTTCTTGCCATGCTTCCATTCCTCCTTATTCAACGATGACCCTCTCGGGTTTCACTCCGCTGGTGCTGCACCTTCGCCCGCACCGAGCAATGTGTCAAGTCCGATGTTTCCTGCATCGACAACTTTCAGGTTGATTTGACGTGTGTCTTGAGTAATTGTGTTTCCACGGAATACCCTGCGCATTCGCATACCTTCTGGCTTGTATCGGAAACGCTTCTTCTCACCCTTCTTGGTTTTGGAGACAAGGTAATGTCCTTTGAAACCAGTCGATGCGGTGACAAGAATTGCTTGTCGGGAGCCACCTTGGAGGTCACGGCGCATTGGAGTACCAGTCTTGTCTGAGCCTCCAGTGATTTCGAGTTTGTAGCCGGTGAGGAGAGATTCTCCTTCGCCAACGAAGACACCTTCGATAACATCGCCGATCTTCTTTCCGAGTAATTGAGCATGGTTTGTACCGGAAATAACCGTCTTGTATGACGGGGAGTACGTCTTTTCCTTACCACTGGATGTGGTTCGAGTCAACTTGGTTGTGGTATCATTGACCACTGCAACAAATGAGTTTCCTTCAGCCATAAAGCATTCCTCTAGCAACTTAGCGACAAACGACCCCTATTTAGCCTCACCGCATTGGCTTGATTCATCATCGATTCAGTTTTTTACCAACACGGCCTTCAATTCTGCCAGCAACATCCATCGGAAGAGCATGCGCCATCGCAATATGCGTTGTTCTTCCGCGGCCATCGTCAACAGTATCAACACGAGTGTCAATAATACTCAACTCCTCAATTTTTTTGAGATATTTCCAAACTGTTGTATGACTTCGAGGTTTTACTTCATATTCTTCACATACAACTGCATACATCGATTCGACATCTTTGCTTGTCATGAATTCCACCTTTCTCAGACGTCGGCAGATCCCCAAGAGGACCAACATGGAGTGTCCTGTCAATTCATCGAGTACATCCTCGGGCATGACCTGTGGTATGGATCTAGCACGTGCCTGAACATGTTCTGGTTCAAGCATTGATCTACCGTCTGATTCTGCATGTTCGACAGCACCATTGAGTAATTCAATGACTTGACGAGCATCACCAGATGGTGCAGCTGACGTTGCAATGAGTTTGAGAATTTCCTCAGTCCATGATTGTGGGTTTAGCGATGCTTCAGCTCGTTGCCGGGTAATCGCTAACAACCCCTCGTACTCGTACGATGGGATGGGTATGTGATTTGTGTGTCCAAATCGAGAAATGACTGCATTTTCAAGAACATCAAGAACTTGTTCTTGACTAATCAGAATAAGTGATATTGTACCGCTGCCCTCTTGATCCTCATCAATACGAAGAAGTTGGTAAATCAAATCATTTCCTGATTTTCGCAAAAGATGATCCACTTCATCGAGGACAATAATCAGATGTCGTTCACTCGAGCGTAGTAGACGGCGAAGGCTGTTCAACAACTCGCCCATCGAAAGCCCTCTATCTGGATGGCCAGCATCTAAGGTCTGAACGATTCGTTGCGCAACTCGTACATTCGTCGTTGCATTTCGACAGTTGATGTGAACGCTTCGGATTTGGCGTTTATTTCGTAGATGATGTTCAATATCTCGACAGAACGTTCTTGCAAGGAGTGTTTTTCCGCTCCCTACAGGCCCAGTAATGACAACGTTAGCACTGCTATTCGGGTGAGCAATAGAATGAAACTTCGCTGCAAGGCTACTCTGAATCTCTTCGCGACCAACCATTATTTCTGGTATGAAATCATAATCCAATGGACCAGGGTCTAGAAGAATTAGACCAGAACCAATTCGATCGAGGTAGTCGCTCATGCTGGTCGACTCTTGTCGCCAACCGTTCTTGAATACTCGCACTCAATCAGAATGAAAAGTCGAGTCTCAGGGTATCTCATCAAACTGATATCCCATTTCCCATTTCTTTTCGCCAAGCGCAACTTCTAGTTCATATGGAGTGATGAGTGGTTTTGCATATTTTACAGCATCATCAATCGCAATACGAGGACATGCAGTATTGACAAATGCATCGACAGGATAGAAATCAATGAGTTCAGGTCCCACGTGTTCTAATGCTAGGAGATATCCCTTTTTCCCGTGTTTCTCAAGTAATCTTTTCATTCGAAGAGCCAGAGTACGGCGCATTTGGCCAGGTTTCTCACCGATAAGGATTCCAAATCTGTTTGCGTCCATTGAAGACATGATCAGACCTGAGCGCTGTCGAAGAATACGCTCAATGCGTTCGAAGGACATTTCAATTGCATCACCTGAGTAAGGATCGAGCATAGCGAGTGGCTTTCCTGTGTGCAATACCAATCCAATTGGATGGAAATCTCCGCTTCCGAGGAAGAGGTAGTGTCCAATTGTATCGTCATCACCAGAATAATTGCAACCAAGAACTTGTCCGGGGAAGGTCAAACGCGCTCCACCCATTGGTATTGTTACGTCAAATCCTGCTTTTTCAAGACGGTCGTGAAAGTCTGGTAAAAGGTGAAGATGTTGGATACTTCCTACAAGACCCAACTTTGTGTTTTTGAGAGGAGTCATTCTTCCTACAGCATCAGTAAACCGTTCTTGAGCTTCTTCTTCAGTCAGTTCAGTCTCAATATGTTGATTTTCCATTCGACCTTTTGCAATGGCAAGATGCTTATTCAACATAGGCATAACTGGGGCCAAATCAGGGTCTCCATCGTATGTGACGTCAATAAATTGGGTCGGCATCCCTGATTCGATGTTCATCTGAGAGTGACCCATGTGAGCGACTAACTCGACACCCATCATCTGCATTTTATCATGGACAAGATCACATGCGCCGTAACAAGGATCTGCTGCTAGTACGACCTTTGCACTTGATGCAGTTTCTATTTCGTCCATCATTTCTAAGGCCTGCATTTTCAATCCTTCAGGTACTTGTAGTGCTACAAGCCGATGATCGTTTTCTTGAATACGTCCAATTAATTCCTCAAGTTTGAAATCGTGTCTACTTAGGTCCATCATGCCACCTCGTCCAGAAGTACTATCTCTGCACCATTCATTGTCAATCGAACAATGGAAGATATGTCAATAGCTGGATATTTTTCTTTGAGCATTTTTAGACCCGGTCCTTTTTCGACAACCGCGACAATTGTCGAGACGTGCGCTCCTGCTCTTTCAACGCCTTTGATGACTGCGTCTAATGTACCACCCGTTGAAAGGACATCATCGACAATCGCAATGGATTCCCCTGGATTGATGTCATTGAGGTACATGCTTCCTTTGGAATAGCCCGTGGTTTGGTCAATTGTAATCTCCCCCTCAAGTCCATAGGAGCGCTTTCGAGCAACAACTTGTGGCAGACCAGTTCGCAAGGATAGTGAAGAAGTTAGCGGGAGACCCATCGCTTCAATCCCGAGTAGAAGGTCGATTTTGCTCCAATCAACTGAATCAAACACGAGGTCAACAACTGCTTGGAATACATCTGCTTCCAAGCGAGGTACTCCATCAGTAAGTGGGTGGATAAAGTAAGGGTAATCGCCCTTCCAAACGACAGGAGCCTCCTTGAGCGAGGTTGTTAATCGTTGAATAGCATCTGACATGATTCCACGTCTTTACTCAAATTTCAGAGAGGTACTCTACGTACTCGTCAGGTTCGAGTAGATTCTCCATGTCCAATTGGAATGGTTGAAGCACAAGAATCCAGCCTAGGTCATATGCAGATTCATTGACGAGATCTGGATTGATTTCTACCTCTCCGTTTACTTCAGTAATTGTTCCTGAGAACGGAGCGCTAAAAGCAATTTTTTCTTCTGCGGTCCACAATGAGAACATGTCCTGTCCCTCGTCAACGATCGTTTCGGCTTGAGGGAGAATGACACGGAGTACTTCGCCAATTTCTACGCCGAGGAATTCGCTTATACCGACCATGATTTTCTCATCATCTTTTTCTTGATACCATAAATGGTCAATCGAATATTTACGATTGTGGGCTATGTTAAACTCAACGACTTCTTCATCCAAGTCATGTCACCTACTCGCGGCTCTTTCAACTCCTATTTGAATCATCGCTATTTTTGATGGGACACGGGGATTACACATTCATTAAGAGAGATGCGCCCTAGCGTCGTATTGGTGAGAGTTTGGATTACAAATCAACAGACGAACAAGACATGATTCGAGAAATGGTTAGAGACTTTGCAGAATCCGTTTTGGCTCCAACAATCGAACATCGTGATAAAAACCAAATCCCTCCTGCTGAGGAATGGCTACAGTTCATTGAATACGGTTTGCAAGGCGTTACAATCCCAGAAGAATATGGGGGATCACCAGTCGATGACATCTCTGAATCTATCATTGTAGAAGAACTCGCAAGAGTCGACCCTTCTTTCTCGGTAATGTACTGTGTACATGTTGGTCTATGCGCTAAAACTATAGCACTTCATGGTGATGAGTATCAAAAGAAAACTTATCTAAATAGGCTTGCTGCAGGCGATGTAGGGGCATACTCACTTTCTGAAGCAGGTGCGGGGACAGACGCTGCTGCAATGATTTGTAAAGCAAAACTTTCCGAAGATGGGACACACTATGTTCTCAATGGAGAAAAAATGTGGGTCACCAACGGTGCACAGGCGAAAATCATTGTTTTGTTCGCAAAAGATGTGGATCATCCTGATTACGGCGTCAAGAAGCATGGCGGTACAACGGCATTTATTGTCGACTCATCTTTTGATGGGTTCTCTGTTGGGAAGAAGGAAGACAAACTCGGAATACGCTCTTCTGATACCTGCACTCTCGTTCTCAAGAACTGCAAAGTGCCTGTTGAAAATGTACTGAAGGGTGCTGGGAATGGGTTCCCAATTGCCATGAATGCCTTAGATAATTCACGAATCGGTATTGCTGCACAAGCCCTTGGAATTGCTCAAGGTGCTTACGAAGCCTCTCTTCGCTATGCTCATGAAAGAGAGGCATTTGGCAAACCAATCGCCCATCATCAGATGATTATGGGATACCTTGCAGATATGGCAACAAAAATCGATGCTGCTCGCCATCTTGTCTACAAAGCATCTTGGTCAAAACAACAGCACTACGAGCATGGAGGTCCACGTCACTCTAAAGAAGCAAGTATGGCCAAGTTGTTTGCTGGAGATACCGCTATGTGGGTATCAGAACGAGCAATTCAGATTCATGGCGGATACGGATATACCAAGGAATTCCCTGTTGAGCGATTTTTCCGTGATGCCAAGATTACACAAATCTACGAAGGAACGCAAGAAGTCCAACGTATTGTTATTGCACGAAGTCTTCTGTGATCAATCGTAATTGTACGAGTGAACTGAGAAAACAGCACGCTTTCTACCAATGTTCCAATTGGCAATGTGAGCGTCGATTTCAATGATATGATTTGCTTGGAAGTTGTTTACGGATTCGTTTTCAACCGCCTGAAAGAGGAGTTCAATTTCTACTGAATCTTCATCAACAAGTCTTCCGACAATGGTTTTTCCGTTTTTGAAAGAATCATGACCCATGAGAGTTGATTCGATTTTTTCTATCTTCACCGAAAAGTGATGATTCATTGATGTGTTCTTCACAGCCTCTCTTATCTGACTGCTTAGTTTCATAGAATTTAGTGCTTCGATTATTTGGAGATGATTGTGTTCAGAGGGGTTTGATGAACTGGGGCTTGCCTGACCTCCAACCTTACTTTCTTCAGGTACATCATCAACGCTTTCAGGAGTTGAAACATCTTCCAATT
>Ga0209251_1000065_pt1 | contig 94797 bp, 92 predicted proteins | sample SaaInlV_100m_DNA_6_FD_184665 | JGI IMG/M metagenome (GOLD analysis project Ga0209251, IMG submission 184665) | Marine microbial communities from expanding oxygen minimum zones in the Saanich Inlet - Saanich Inlet SI073_LV_10m_DNA (SPAdes) (version 2) | ecosystem: Environmental > Aquatic > Marine...
CTCTCAAGATACCGCCAATAAAGTGGCTCAGGTCAGTCGCCAAAGAAAGTACCCGCTGCAATGCATTGGTATCCCTAAGACCGTAGACAACGATTTACCCTTTACCGATTGTTGCCCTGGCTTTGGCTCAGTGGCGAAGTACGTTGCCACCTCAACTCGCGAAGCGGCACTAGATGTAGCCTCCATGTGCGAGTCTTCAACTAAGGTGTTTGTCTTGGAAGTGATGGGACGTCACGCAGGATGGATTGCCGCGGCCAGCGCGCTGGCGCAAACCAATGAGGGCGATGCACCGCATATTATTCTTTTGCCGGAAGTACCCTTTCAAAAGCAGGCTTTTTTACGCAAAGTTAAGGAGACTGTGGAGGCCAAGGGCTATTGCGTGATTGTGGTTTCTGAGGGTGCGCGTTATGCAAACGGTACTTTTCTTGGCGAATCTGGCGGGGGTAAAGATGCTTTCGGCCACACTCAGTTGGGTGGCGTTGCCCCTACTGTTGCGGCCATGATTAAAGACAAGTTGGGCTACAAATTCCATTGGGCGGTATCTGATTATTTGCAGCGTGCGGCGCGTCATATTGCGTCGGCCACCGATGTTGAGCAAGCCTACGGGCTAGGTAAGGCAGCAGTTGAGTTTGCCCTAGCGGGTAAAAGCGCAGTGATGCCCACTATTGTTCGCACCAGCGACAGCCCCTACAAGTGGAAGATTGGCGAGGCCAAGCTGGCCAAAGTAGCGAATGTTGAAAAATTTATGCCCAAGAGCTACATCAGCAAGGACGGCTTTGGTATCACCCCGCGTGCACGCAAGTATTTGGCGCCGCTCATAGCCGGGGAAGACCACCCTACCTATAAGGAGGGTTTGCCAGTGTATGTGACTTTGAAAAATCAGTTAGTGGCAAAGAAACTGCCTGAAAAGTGGTAGTGGCGTTTTAGCTGCGCCGTTTGCATCTGTAGCGCTTGGCTGCAGACTAAGAGTGCGGGGCTAAATGCTGGTATTTTGCTGCGTTGGCTGCCGTCTGGAGGGACGGCACCAATATCGCGAGTCAGCGCATACTACTTTTTGGCGTCTTCCGCGTAGGCAGCCATGGCTTGGCTGATTAGGTCTCGTGCTTCCGCTGCGTCGCCCCAGCGATCTAATTCTACCCATTTCTCGCTTTCTAAATCTTTGTAGTGGGCAAAAAAGTGCTCTATCTGATCTAGAGTGATCTTGGGTAGGTCTGTGACGTTGTGTACATCTTTATAACGTAGGGTCAGCTTGTTAGAAGGCACAGCGATCACCTTCTCGTCTTGGCCTGCCTCATCTTTCATGATCAACACGCCAATTGGTCGGCAGTTAATAACAGCGCCGGGCGTGATGGCCCGGGTGCTGGCGATCAATACATCAATGGCGTCGCCGTCGTCAGACAGTGTATTGGGCACAAAACCGTAGTTGCCGGGATAGCGCATGGAGGTGTAGAGAAAGCGATCTACAAATAGCGCGCCAGAGGTTTTATCCATTTCATATTTAATGGGCTCTCCGCCAACAGGCACTTCGATTACAACGTTGATGTCGTTTGGTGCGTCGTTACCGATGGGGATAGATTCAATGTTCATGTGGCGTCCTGTTACTGCTCAAAATTCAGAGGCGGCATTGTACCTATCCGCGGAAATAGAAAAAGCATTGCAGCGAAAAAAATGGGCGAATTAGCAGATTTTTTTCTTGCGAGATTTTGCGCTGTGTAAACGGCAACTTTCAGTTGGCTGTTTTTTCAATTTAGAAAGACCATTGGTCGTCTGTATTCCAGCGGATAGCCATTTCTGCATGGCTAATTTGGGGCCATAAGAGACACTGCCTTTGTCATTGAAGTAGTAGGACGCAGAATTATGATTATAGGCAGTTGCGCGTGTGGAAAGGTGGCCTACGAGGCCGACCAGCTAGATGGCCCTGTGGTCCATTGTCACTGCGATACTTGTCGCAAGGTCCATGCCAGCGCGTTTTCTTCAACCGCACGGGTTCAACGAGACCACTTTCGCTGGTTGCAGGGCCACGCATTGATCCGCAATTTTGAGTCCTCCCGCGGCAAGCGCCGTCATTTTTGTCGTTCCTGTGGCACTCACCTAATAGCTGAGTGGTCACATTTAGATTTCGTCATCCTGCGTATGGGTGCGGTAGATACTGACCCGAAAAGCTTGCCGTCTATGCACATTTGGTATGCCCAATCGCCCGCTTGGTTGCGCTATGGCGAAGAGTTACCTCATTATAGCCAAGGTCCTAAAAGTTCACTGATGACGCCTCTTAGAGTGGAGAGCGGGCCTGATAAATAACGGCTAGGGGTTAACTAGGGTTTAGTTGGGGATTAGCTAGGGTGAAAGAGTGATGGTCAACGAAGAACAATTTTCATCTAAGGCAGTGGCTGCTCGTGCTCAGGTGCTGCGTGATGGCGGCGCAGATGTAAACCAAGTGGCGGACCTGTTGGCTAGGGCTGACAGCCAAGCGGCCAATTATGGTATTGGCATTATTTTGGACGGCCATGGTAGGCCCATGCCCACCTCGCCGGAGCTTATGGCACAAACAATGCGTGCTGGCGAAGAGGGCGCTGCCGCCACCTACTTAAGTTCAAAACCCCTTTACGCAGAGCTGCTACAACAAGTTTTGAGTTGGCAACGTATCCCCAAACAATACTGGGATAACTTTTTGCTGGTGACCCCATCTGATGCAGGCACCGGCGCGGTTAACACTGCGGTGCAAATGTTTCTAATGATGAATTCTAAAATCTCCGCATTGGCGGTTGAGGAATTGTCTTGGCCTGTTTATCAGTCTATTGCAGCAAGCAATAGAATTGGCTTTGATTCTTACGCCTTGCAGGACGAAGCAGTGGTGGCGTCGAATTTGCTCACCGTGATGCAGGCCGCGCCTCACAATTCTACGGGGTATGTTTGCCCGCCGGGGATTATTCGCGCTAGGGCTGAAAGCTGTGCTGAATCAGGGCTGCCTATTATTTTGGATCGCGCTTACCCGGGTTTTGAAAATGCTGGAATGCTGGCTAGCCAGGGTTATGACGCGGTTATGCAGCGCAGCTGTGACCATTACCTTTTGCCTTTTTTGCAGGCCAACTGTTCTTTTGCGCTCGCGTTAAGTCCAACAAAAGCTTTTAGGTCCTTTACTTTGCGCCCTTGTGGGTTAACGCTGGTATACGAGCCAGATGAGCCAAAACGTAAGCTGTTGGCTGGGGCAATGAACACCATTAATCGCGGGCGCGGGTCAGCCTTTGAGCACCCTGCTAGTCGGGCTTTTATACGTAGCCTTGTAGAAAATCGCGCAGTATTAGAGCTTGAGCACGGGCAAACTTTGCAGCGCTTGGCTGACGCTCAAGCGTTGTGGCAAAAGTTGTTGCAAGGCCACCCTTTGGCCGCAGCGTTTTCGACCCAATACGCTGGCATGTTTCGTAATCTACTGGGTTCAGAGGGGTGTGAGGAGGCGTTTTATCAAGCGCACATTTACCCCGTGCTTGCGGGTAATCGGTGCCGTATAAATGTTACGGGTATTCCGTTAGATGAAGACCAGGCGCAAGCTCATATAGATGTTTTTGCTCGGTTGCTGAGTCTTTAAACAGGTGTTTGCTGTAAATGTTTATTGGCAAAACTGATTCACGAAGACGGCTCACAGTTTCTCTGAGCGTTTCATCTGCTCTTTGGGGTCTTGTAGTTTTTATTCTTCTCAGTGCGGCGCCAGCCACAATTTACGCAGCAGAGTTAGCGCCTTTTAGCTCTGACGGATGCAGTTTGTTTCCCGAGGGCAGTGGCGAAAACTCTGACCTTTGGTTGTCGTGTTGTCGGGCGCACGATTTGTCTTATTGGCGTGGCGGAACAAGAGCCGAGCGAAGGGCAGCGGATGACGCTCTGGAACAATGTGTCGCGGCTAAGGGCTACCCCAAAGTAGCGGCCTTAATGTCCATGGGTGTTTTTGTGGGTGGCACGCCATTTTTGCCGACGCCGTTTCGTTGGGGCTACGGTTGGCCGTATCCCAGAGGCTATGGGGTGCTTTCAACTGAAGAAGAGGCGCAGGTTGCCCGGAACTTGGGCCAGAAAACTCAACAGAAAACTCAACAGAAAGCGAAATAGAAAGACAAGCCAGAAATCTAACTTCACGACAAAAGCCAGAAAGGCAAATAAGCCACCGCCTGCGCAACTCTGGTCCCATTCCTTAAAGTATTCTCACAATCTGAATGCGAATAATGGCTAGGTTGTTTGGATATTTTGCTGGAAATAGCGAACTTTTTTGGATCTCGTATCCGCTAAATCAACGTCAGTACTTCATTGCATATTGTATACATATGGTAGACATTTGCCTCCAGCTGTCGCAGTCATGATTAGACAGCTGTGTTGGAGGCAGGTCGTTGGACAATAGCAAACAAGACAGATTCAGCCAGCAGTGTGAGTTGGCAAGAGCCGAGTTGGAGAAAGCAGGTGTTTCTGCTCAAAGAATACATCCCTTAACCCAAAGGTTATTGGAGCTATTTGGTATGCGGTTTAAACCACCTTTTCATACAAGTTTTATCAGTAATCTCCTCGTCTTCACGTTATCTAATACGCTTCTTTGCTTCTTGCTTTTGAATTTAATTCTTTGGGGTAGTACCGAATATACTCTGCTGGCACTTGGTCAAAGCGCACTTTTGTTAGGTAGCTTAATCGGCATAGTAATAGCGAGGTTGTATGGACTGGGTTACAAAAGACACAATTTAAAATCTTGGGCAGAGTTAGGCGCAATGCTGGATACTGAAATCGAATAGCCGAGTAGAAAAAAGGGGCCGAAGCCCCTTTTCCTTTTGCGGATCTTTTGCGCATTTATTGTTGATCTTGCGCAAGACCCTATGACTGGCTTTTAGCCGATTATTAGCTCAGCACGGGTGCAATTACCAAACTAACAATAGCCATAACATTAATCAGAATGTTCATGGCTGGGCCAGATGTGTCCTTGAAAGGATCGCCCACTGTGTCTCCCACTACTGTCGCGGAATGAACATCAGAGCCTTTACCGCCAAGGTTACCTTTCTCAACGTACTTCTTAGCGTTATCCCAAGCGCCACCAGCATTTGCCATGGTTAGCGCAAGTAACACACAACCCAAAAGTGCGCCGCCTAGGCAGCCACCGAGCGCTTCTGCGCCAAGACCGAAGCCAACTACAATGGGTACCGCTACCGCAATAATTCCGGGTGCTAACATGCGCCGTAGCGCCGCAGTGGTCGCAATGTCTACACACTTTGCGCTGTCTGGATCGGCAGTACCTTCCATAAGGCCGGGGATTTCGCGGAACTGACGGCGAATTTCTTCGATCATTTCCATTGCTGCTTCCCCCACTGAGGTCATGGTCATGCTGGCAATTAGGAAGGGCACCATACCGCCGATGAATAACCCGATGAGGACCATTGGGTCGCCAATATGTAGGATAAAATCTCCACCACGTTGGCTGCTGATGGTTTCTACAAAAGCGGCGATAATTGCCAGAGCTGCCAGCGCTGCTGCGCCGATGGCAAATCCTTTACCCATTGCCGCGGTAGTGTTGCCTAATTCATCTAATGAATCTGTAATGGCTCGAGTTTCTTCACCTAGACCACCCATTTCCGCAATACCGCCAGCGTTGTCAGCAATAGGGCCGTATGCGTCTACTGCCATGGTCATGCCCACTGTCGCCAAAAGGCCAACCGCTGCAACACCAACGCCGTAGAGTCCGGCTAATTCAGTTGAGACAAAAATGATGCCGCAAATGATGAGCAGGGGACCCACAACCGACTGCATACCTACAGCTAAGCCGGTGATCATCACGGTAGCTGGGCCAGTTTTGCCAGATTCGGCAATGCGTACAACCGGTGTTGATGAGGTGTAGTACTCGGTGATGAGACCAATACCCACGCCACCAGCGGCGCCGAATACAACAGACAGCCATATGTTATTGGATACACCAAGACCTTGGAGCATAAAGTAACCTGCCGCTATGAATAGGATCGGGGTGCCGATCATGCCAATACGAAGTGCTACCGCTGGGTTTGCGGCGGAGAAGGCGCGGACAATTCCGATGCCGATAATGGACGCTATGAGACCCACTGAGGCCAACGCTAACGGCAAAAACATCAGTGCTGCACGAGCGTCGCCTTCGCTAGCGCCCGGCACTAGCATGTTCAAAGAACCTAGCGCTAAGGTAGCTGCAATGGCGATGGTCGCGATCATAGAGCCACAGTAGGACTCAAAGATGTCTGATCCCATGCCTGCAACGTCACCGACATTGTCGCCTACGTTGTCTGCAATAACGCCTGGGTTGCGGGGGTCGTCTTCTGGAATACCTTGCTCTAGCTTACCGACCAAATCTGCGCCCACATCGGCACTCTTGGTGTAGATGCCGCCACCGACTCTTGAGAACAGTGCGACTACTGATGCGCCCATGCCAAAGCCGTGGATGTGGTGGACTGTTTCAGGATCGCCACCAAAGTGCCAATAAACGAGTCCTAGGCCCAAAAGACCCAGTGAAGCAACGGCCAGGCCCATGATGGAGCCGCCAAAGAAAGCAACAGAGAGTGCCGCAGCTTGGCCCGAGTTGTGAGCGGCAGTTGTTGTTCTAACATTCGCTTGGGTGGCAGTATACATACCGAACCAGCCTGCAAGCATAGAAGACACAGCACCGGCTAAAAAGGCGGTGGCGGTGTCAGGACCTAGTCCCGGAGTGAAGTAAATGCCCACTAACAGTACCAGTGCGAACATTGACAACATGGAGTACTCACGACGCATAAACACCATGGCACCCTCGTGTATGGCGTCAGCAATCTTTTTTAATGCGTCAGTGCCAGGGTCATAGCTCCTCACAACTGCATAAATTACAAACGAGACAAGTAAACCCACTACACCTACTAACGGTGGGATTTGAGAGAGATCATTCATTTCGGTCCCCAACAGATAATTAAATTATTGAAGAACGGCTGCGCAAAACCCCAAGTCGAAAGGTTCTTAATGCATATAGAATATGAACTGCTGTAACTCTATAAATAGATTTTTTTCCCCAAGGATGCCCCCGCATCCGCTCCATCGAGCCACACAGATAATACCGATGTCTGCGCCACATGCTAGTTGAAAAAACTTTATCTAACGGTGATTTTGCTTATTAGTGCTAGGGAGGTTGGTAGGCGAGGGTTTTGTTAAGGGGCAGTTGACCAAGGTCCCTGGCAAAGGTCTTGCCAGAGACTTTGGGGTAAATGCGTGTTTCCGAAGTTTAGGGCCTTAACCTTGGGTGAGTAAGGCTCTGAGATCTGTGATAGCTGCGTTTGTGCGGGAAATGTGTGAGGCCATGATCAATGAATGATTGGCGACAATACCGAAGCCATCGCCATTCAGTACCATGGGGCTCCACAAGGTTTGCTGGGTGGGCTCTAATTCCCGAATGATTTGGCGCAGTGAGACTCTAGCGGCTTTTTTGTCCAGCACGTCGCCAAAATCTGTTTCAACCGCTTTGAGTAAATGGATCAGTGCCCAAGTAAAGCCCCGGGCTTCGTAGAAAACGTCGTCAATTTCTAGCCATGGCGTCTGTACTAGCTGATCTTTTGGCGCGTTGGTGCTTTGGCTGGCGGAGCTGTCGCCTGCTAAGTCGGTGTTGAGTTGGCGCTTACCCACGCTGGCGGAAAGTCTTTGGGACAGGCTGCCTAAGCGGGTTTCTGTTGTTGCCAGCCACTGCTGTAGGTTGTCTGCTCGGGCGTAAAATTGCGCTTCGTTATTTTGGTTGTTGGCGAGTTGTTGCTGGTAGGTCTTGAAGAAGTCGATGCCTTCCGCATAAGTATTTTCGGTGCTCGGTAAAAACCACGAGTCATTTTTGAAGAAGAACTTACCTTCCGCTTCCGCTAGATTTTTGTTTTCTGCGGACTGGCTTTGTGAGCGCGAAATATCGTTGCGGTAAACCCTGGCTGTATCGCGCAGGAGCGTGAGCACACCAAATTCCCAGTTGTGCATATTGTCTAACCAAACGCCCGGCGGGAAGATGTCGTTGCTGAGGTAGCCCCCGGATTTGTTTAACATTTTGTCCGCTACGGCAATAAAAGTGGCCGTAGTAGTGGTGCCGGTTACAGCGTTTTGGGCTAAGCCTGATTGCTGTTCTAGGTCTTTGAAACCGTCGAGCCCCGCAGGTTCTCTTGACCAGATCACGCCGATAATTATCGCAGCCACTAGGTACAGGCCAATAAGGGCAGTAGTCACGCGTAATATGCTGCTTTTTGGGTTTTCGCCTTCGGTGACTTCAGCTTGTTCCAAGTCTGAATCTGTCGACTGCCAGAATTTCCATTTCATTCTTAATTATCTTCCTAGTTAGATATGTGCGTGACCACTTTTGCATCAGTAATGGAGGGGTGTTTGACCAGAATACTAGTCAATGTCCGCCGCCAGCGATATCGACTTTACTGAACTCCACGGGCAGTTCTGTGCCGTCGGTAAACTGCAAGGTAATTGCCATAGATGCTTGGATGTCTGCAACTTCGAATAGCATCAAGTGGTGACCACCGCTGATGAACGTAGTACTTTGCCCACTTTCTATAAGCACCTCGGTGAGCGGGCGCATGCGCATTTGTTCTGCCACCATTTCAACGGTGTGCATTTCCACCTTGCCCGCAGCGGCAGATTTGGCGCCGATCAGTGTAACGGCAGCAGGTCTATTATTTTTCAGTGTGAAGTAGGCGGCCGTCATATTGCGACCGGGCAATAAGCCGCGAACTTTAGCGTTGCTCACTACAAGTAAAGGCGCTGCTGCGGTGCCAGAACCAGTGCCAGCGTCGGTGGTGGCTCCGCCGCATGCGGTGAAGGCGATAAAAATGCCGAGCGCAAGTAGAAACCTGCTAGCGGGTAACCTGCTCGCTGGATGTGCTGATTTTCTTATTCTGAGATCGTTAAACATATTTGCTCGATTCTGGTGGGTGAAGAAATAATTATTTTTGCTTTGGGCCGGCCATTAGGTGCTGCGCTTTTTATAGTTTTGTAAATCCAGCGCCCTTGTTCATCGTTGTTCGCAGCAATAGCGTAGCGGCAGTTTGTGTTACCGCGTTCAACTAGGCTGGTAATTTTATCCTTTGTCGCTGAAGTGAATAGTTGCTTAGCGTTGAGCTGGATGGTGTTGCGCTGAGCATTTTCCAGCAGGCTTATTTGCGTCAGGGTTGGCTCCAGCGACGGGTGACTGGCGTCTACCAGCTTGGCTCTAGCGAGCATTGATTTGGCTTTTGCAAATAACCGTTCATCTGCCGCCGCGAGAGCCAATGCAATGTATTGTTCTACTACTTGCTCAAGACCACGAGTAGCCTCTTTGTTGCCTGGGTTGAGGGCGAGCATTTGCTGGAAAAGGCTTACCGCGCTGCCTGCCTCTGGGTATGCAAGGTGGTTTTGTTCTATGGCTAACGCCGCTTGATCCTCAAGCGTATTGAGCTTGCGTTGTAGAGTGGGGTCGACTTGTTCTTGTTGTGCACCGGCGGTCCGCTCAGTTTTTGGGGCGATGCCTGCGCAGCCGCTGAGTACCCACAATAGCCCTGCAAGAAGTGCTGTAAGGCGGCGTAGTTTGGTCACGCCAGTGTAGGTTCTGCGAATTGCTTCAATGTGCATAGTTCACGGTGTAAAGGTTAGTGATAGACGCTTGGCAGTTAAGTGAGGCTTCTTCATTTGATGAAGAGGTTGAATGACGCATCTTAACCACATGCGCTGGATTTCTATAGGGGTATCCTCCGCGAGGCGCATTTTCACAACCTCTCGTAAGGCGGCGGCCCCGTTATTTGGAGAACCGTCGTAATGTTGCCTAGCTATGCTAACAATGCGCAATGACTGCCGGTATTATTCGCGATGTTCGATGTTCGATGTTCGGTTTAGCGTCAAGTGTAGCGTGAAGAGAATTGCCGAAAATAACGCAGAAAACTGCGTTGAAATTATTGCGAGGTTAATCGTGGGAACTATTTCGTCTAAATCGCTGTCGGAGGCCGTGGCGCTGGTCAGGTCAATGCCCTTGCTAGTTAAGTCAGTACTGATTGGCCTTTTCTCTAAAGTGGCCTCGGCAAAACCTAATTCTGCGACGAAATGCTCACTAAGTGAGCAAGGTGCTTTGTTTAAGGTGAGCTTGGGTCGCCTTGCTGCCATGATTATTGCCCTCGCGTTGACCTTTGGGGCTTCCGGAGCCCAAGCTGCCACGGACTGGTTAGATGAAGAACCTGAGTTTTTGCGCGTGGATGAAGCTTTCCGCTTAACTGCTGAACTTAATCCAAATAGGACTATTGTTGCGCGCTGGCAAATGCCGCCGGGATACTACTTGTATCAGCATCAATTCTCGTTTCAGTTGTCTGCTGGGCAAAGTGGGGCGATGCTGGCCGAGGCTAAGATTCCTGAAGGCAAAACTAAAGTTGATGAATACTTTGGTGAAGTAGAGGTTTATTACGACCAAGTTGAAATTGAAGTGCCGTTGATTGGTAACCCCGCCGATGGCGCAACGATCAGCATCAATTACCAAGGTTGTGCGGATTTAGGCTTGTGCTATCCGCCGGAAACCAGAGATTTTGCGTTTACACCTACTGGGCTAATACCCGCAGACCAAGCTTCCCAGTTCGCAGCAGATACGTCATTTGGTGGTGGAGCTGCGCGAGACACTGACACAAACTCAGGGAGTAACGCCGCTTCAACGCCCGCATTAGGTACCGCGCCTAATGGTGCAGAAACTGAAGATCGAGAATTGGCCCGTGTTTTAGCTGAAGAAAGCTACGCCTACTCCTGGGCGATATTTTTCTTACTCGGAATTGGCTTGGCGTTTACGCCTTGTGTATTTCCTATGGTGCCCATTCTGTCCAGCATTATCGTGGGTGAAGGTGAGGGTCTATCTAAATCTCGCGCCTTTAGCTTGTCCATGGCCTACGTCCTTGGCATGGCCTTGACCTACGCCCTAGTCGGTTCCTTGGTAGGGTTATTTGGCGCCGAATTGAATTTACAGGCCAAGCTGCAAAGCCCGGCAGTGCTTATCACCTTTGCGGTGGTATTTGTGGGTCTAGCAGGGTCCATGTTTGGGTTTTATGAATTGGCGCTGCCTCAAGGTTTGCAGCAGTGGTTGAACGAGCGAAGTGGGGCTCAGGGTGGCGGTCGACACCCTTCGGTCTTTGTTATGGGCGCGCTTTCCAGCTTGGTGGTTTCGCCCTGTATATCAGCGCCTTTGGCTGGCGCGTTGATTTACATATCCAACACCGGAGATGTGGTGTTGGGCGGCAGTACGCTGTTTGCTCTGGGTATGGGCATGGGCGTGCCACTGCTTGTTGTTGGCGGCAGTGGAGGGCATTGGCTGCCTCGCGCTGGCGCATGGATGAATTTGGTCAAAGGCGCTTTTGGTGTTGGCTTATTGGGCGTGGCGATATGGCTGCTGGAACGATTGTTGCCGGGCTCAATGGTGTTAGCCCTCTGGGCAATTCTCTTGCTGGGCAGCGGCGTGTTCCTTGGTGCGTTAGATTTCACGGCAAAGGACACAACGTCTAAACTCAGCCAAATGGTAGGTTTGATCATGCTGATGTGGGGCGCTTTTTGTTTAGTGGGCGCAGCATCCGGCGCCGTTGATCCGCTACAACCGCTTAAATTTGCGAGCACCCAACGTGGAGGAAGCGCTGGTGCGGGTCAGGTGAATGAAGTGCAATGGCAGCCAGTAAAAAGCTTAGAGCAGGTGGAAGGCCTAATATTGGCCAGCGATAAGCCGGTTATGTTGGATCTATACGCGGACTGGTGTATTTCCTGCAAGATCATGGAGCGCAATGTTTTTCCTGCGCCTGAGGTGGCTAGCTTGCTGCAGCAATATACCTTGCTGAAGGCCGATGTAACCGCTAATGATGAAATTGACCGTGCGCTGTTGAAGCATTTTGGTTTATTTGGACCGCCAAGTATGGTGTTTTTTGATGAAGATGCCCGCGAGATAGAAGAATTTAGGGTGCAAGGTGAAGTAGACGTGGCACGTTTCTCTGCTCATTTAGCCCGAGTTTTGGCGGCCTCCAAGATATAAAGCAAGTATAGAGGAATAAAAGTTCTTTGAACGTGTAGCTAAATAGCCGTGGTTAGCTATAAACTTCTCGTATCGTGAATATAAATAAAAATTTCGCCGAATTGCTGGGCGATATGACCTGAAGGTGTTTTATGGTTAATCCTAATGCAAAAATTTTGCTACTCAATGGCCCAAATCTAAATTTGCTGGGGACTCGGGAGCCAGACGTTTATGGCAATGAGACTTTGGCAGATATCGAAGCCCGTTTGGTGGGCTTGGCGGCCCAGCAGGGTCAAACCATGACCTGCATGCAAAGTAATGCCGAGCACGAATTGGTTGAAGCGGTGCATCAAGCAAAGGCCGATGGTGTGGATTTTATAATTATTAATCCGGGCGCGCTTACCCACACGAGCATCGCCCTGCGCGATGCCTTTCTAGGGGTTTCTATTCCCTTTGTTGAAGTGCACTTATCTAACGTCCATGCACGCGAGACCTTTCGACATACCTCCTATTTGAGTGATATTGCCGTGGGAGTCATCGCGGGGCTGGGTTCTCAGGGTTATGAATTTGCCTTGCAGGCGGCGTCACGTAGTTAACACATTCCTAGTAAAAGTGACCGCAGCAGGCCCGCTAAAGTTGGGCGACAAAGCAGCGGTTGGGCCAGCAGGCATTGGAGAGCAATATGGATCTGCGCAAAGTAAAAAAATTAATCGAGTTAGTAGAAGAATCTGGTATTTCAGAGCTTGAAGTCAGTAGTGGCGACGAGTCCATTCGTATTGTTATGCCAAATTCTGCAGCAGCGGAAGGCAGCGTTCTCCCAGCGCCCAGTGTTTCCACCGCTTCGCCTGTAACGGAGTCAGCGCCTACTCAATCTATGTCGACTCAACCTGTGTCTATGCAGAGTGTGATTTCGCCAATGGCTGGCGTTTTTTACCAAGCGGCGAACCCGGAAGCTCAACCCTTTGTTGCATTGGGCCAACAGGTTAACGCTGGCGAGGTGCTGTGCATCATTGAAAGCATGAAAATGATGAATGAAATCACGGCGGTGCACTCGGGTATTGTGACTGAAATATGTGTGGCTAACGGCGAGGCTGTAGCTACAGGATCTGCGCTGTTTAAACTTTCGTGAGTTGGCTACAGGTAACGCTGTCGTTGACGTCTGTAAATGTAGCGATGGCGGAAGAGTTGCTGCTCCAAGCGGGTGCATCCGCGGTGACATTAGAAAGCCTAGCCGACGAGGTGGTACTGGAGCCTGACCCGGGCGCTATTCCTTTGTGGAGTAGCATTCGGCTTAAAGCACTTTTCCCTTTGGACGCTGATATTCCTGCCCTTCGCGAAATCTTAACAAGTATTGATCCTGATATTCACCAGCGCTTGGAAGTGGATTTTGTTGGTGAAGAGGATTGGCAGTTGCGCATGCTTAACCATGCGGTGAATGCTCAGTTCGGTGGCCGGTTATGGTTGCAACCTAAGTCATTTGAAACAGACACCGAGGGCGAGGTTGCCCAAGCATCAACCGTTGAAAGCGGCCAAACTTATTTGTATCTAGAGCCAGGGTTAGCATTTGGTAGTGGAAGTCATCCCACTACACGAATGTGTCTTGAGTGGATTGCATCGCACCTTGAATCCCAGCAGCGAGTGATGGATTTTGGTTGTGGGTCAGGAATATTGGCCATTGGCGCAGCTCTTTTGGGCGCTCAGGTGGTGGCCGTTGATCATGACGACCAGGCAGTGCTGGCCACCAATGAAAATGCCGAATTCAATAATGTGGCGGCGAGCATTGAGACTTTGTCATTGGCTCAATGGCAGCAATTGCCAGCATTGGAGCGTGCCAAGTTTCAAGGCGCCTTCGACCTTCTTGTCGCCAATATATTGGCAGCGCCGCTGATTAGTTTAGCTGACGAATTTGTCGGGTTGCTGGGGCCGGGTGGACGTTTGGTTTTATCTGGCGTGCTGGCCGAGCAGGCCGATGACGTGATGGCGGCTTATCCGAGTATCCAATTTGAAGCGCCGATTATAGAAGAGCAGTGGGCTTGTTTGGTTGGGGCTGCTTTTTATTAGAGCGATGGATTGTGGGGAAACATCTCGTTTTGCGTAAGCGCTTTTCTATACTTACCGTGTGTCGTCAAGATGATGGCTTCTCTCTGGTTTTTCGGCTTGGTCCTTAATATAAGTTGCATGTGGGTTAGGGTTAGCTGTAAAAGATTCAGGCAATCTTAACTAGGAGTTTGGAATGATTGGATATACCACTATTGGTGTGAGCGATATGGACAGCGCTTGCGAGTTTTACGGTGCTTTACTTGCTGAATTGGGTGCTACTCAGTTGATTGGCATGGATCGCATTAAGTTCTATGGCACTGGCCCTGATGCGCCGATGATTGCCATTTGCGTGCCTTACAATGAAGAAGCGCCTGCTTCCGGTAATGGCAACATGATTGCGATTCCTGGCGGCGACCGTGCTGGCGTTGACCGCCTGTATGCCAAAGCGATGGAGTTGGGTGCTACCGACGACGGTGCGCCCGGTGAGCGTTTGCCCATCTTCTATGGTGCTTACGTGCGCGACGCCGATGGCAACAAGCTGTGCTTTTATGAAATGAAGATGTAGACAGCCTGCGCTTCTGGGTTTGCAGATGAACTTAGAGGCGCTGCAAAATAGGGCCGGCATTATTTGTCGGCTTTTTTTTGCGCTCATTTTTACACCCATTTTTGCACTCTTCTTGCGCGCTATTTTGCGCGCTTTTATGCGCCCGTGCCTGAGCCTTTTGTTTCGTCTTTTGTTACGCCCTTCGTTGGCGTCTTTTCTGTTCTCTTTTTGTTCTTTTCAATCTACTTGTTACTATAGATTTTTCCTCGACAGCGCTATCATTGCGGCCTACATATCTGAGGTCTAAAAATGCCAGTTGTGGCACCAGCAAATTCCATTTCACTAAGTTCAACGGTGTCCTTGCGCAGCCCTTTTGCGCTTGCGCCTATGGCTGGTCTGACTGATGTGCCTTTTCGCACGTTGGCTTGGGAATTAGGGGCTGGATATATGGTCAGCGAAATGGTCACCTCAAAAGCTGAGTTGTGGGAAACCGGTAAAAGTCGTTTGCGGCGCGTGCTGGTACCTGGCGTAAATCCCAATGCTGTGCAAATTGCCGGTCACGACCCACGAGTTATGGCCGAGTCAGCCAAGCGCTTGGTTGGTGAAGGTGTGGAAGTTATAGACATCAACTTTGGTTGTCCTGCGAAAAAGGTTTGCCGCAAAGCCGCTGGCTCCGCGCTGTTGGGTGACATTGATAACATTGGCCGTATTGTCGAAACCGTTGCTGGCGCCGTTGATGTGCCGGTGACAATTAAAACGCGAACCGGTCTGACCATTGAGGATGAGGCGGGTGTATTAGCCGCGTGTGTAGCCCAAGAGGCAGGTGCGCGCATGGTGGTGATGCATGGCCGTAGTCGTGCCTGCCGTTTTAAGGGCCAGGCCAGCTACGAAAAAATACAGTTGGCTAAGCAAAAGCTGAATATTCCTTTACTGGTTAATGGTGATATAGACAGTTTGGCCAGCGCACTAAAAGCCCGAGAAATCAGTGGGGCCGATGGCGTCATGATTGGTCGTGGTGCTATTGGTCAGCCATGGATTTTTGCTGAGTTGGTGGGCATGCCTTTGCCAAATCGTCAGCAGCAGCTGCAAATTATGCTGCGTCATCTCAAGCTAATGCACGAATTTTACGGCCCTGAACAAGGTATGCGAATTGCCCGTAAGCACATAGAAGCCTATTTGGGCCGACTAGGTGCGTCTCACCTTTGTCGGGCGTTTATGTCGTTAGATTCTGCCGACGCTCAAGTGGTTTGGCTGAGTTTACAAAGCAATGGTGCATTGGCTTTTGCCAGTAACGCGCCTGTTGTTAACGAAGATCACACGCAAATGACTTCAGCTGCCTAGAGGCCTGTTTTTTTTGCAGGCAAGTTACTCAATCATATTTGAAATTTGGGCAACATTGCCCCAATTATTATCTTTATAGGAAGGAGAGATAGATGCCGTTAAATATTCGTAGGGCGCTGATTAGCGTGTCGGATAAAAGTGGTTTAGCAGAATTAGGCCAAGCCCTAGTTAAGGCAGATGTAGAGATTCTCTCCACCGGTGGTACTTACACTGCACTACAAAAAGCCGGTATTCCGGTGACTGAAGTTGCCGCGTATACGGGTTTTCCTGAAATGATGGACGGGCGTGTGAAAACACTGCACCCGAAAATCCACGGCGGCATTTTGGCGCGCCGAGGTGTTGATGAAGCGGTGATGGCCGCTAACGACATCAATCCAATTGATTTGGTTGTGGTTAATCTTTATCCATTTGCAGCGACTATTGCCAAGGACGACTGCACTGATGAAATGGCCATTGAGAACATTGATATTGGTGGCCCGACGATGGTTCGCGCTGCTGCAAAAAATCATGCCAGCGTACTCACCGTGGTTAACCCGGCGGACTATGCGCAGGTTGGTGAGTGTTTGGCCACAAATACGATTGATGCGGGCATGTGTCGCAGCTTTGCAGTGAAAGCATTTCGTCATACCGCGCAATACGATGCCACCGTTGCCGGTTACCTGGGTTCTGAGGAGCTGTTACCAGATTCTCTGACGCTTACTTTCGACAAGATGGACAACATGCGTTACGGCGAAAACCCGCATCAACAGGCAGCGTTCTATCGCGAGGTGAATCCTGCTAAATCTGGTCAGATCGCGTCTTATGAGCAGTTACAAGGCAAAGCGCTTTCCTACAATAATGTTGCTGATACAGATGCTGCACTTGAGTGCGTGAAAGTATTTGAACAACCTGCCTGTGTCATTGTGAAGCATGCAAATCCGTGCGGCGTAGGTATTGGTGCCGATTTGATGGAGGCTTATAACAAGGCGTTTGCCACAGATCCTACTTCTGCTTTCGGCGGCATAATTGCATTTAACCGGCCACTAACCGGTGCAGTACTCGCGCCTATTCTGCAACAACAATTTGTTGAAGTGGTGATAGCACCAAGCGTAGATGCGCAAGCTATTGAGATTGCCAAGCAAAAGAAAAATGTACGCCTGCTGTCTTGTGGGCCGCTTGATGCCAGCCCTCGTGGCCGTGAGCTAAAGCGAGTTGGCGGTGGTTTGTTGGTGCAAAGCGCCGACGAGCTGTGCCTAGATGAAGATGCGCTGCGCGTGGTGTCTAAAGCTCAACCCACGTCAGCCCAGATGCTCGATCTGCACTTTGCATGGAAAGTTGCATGGTTCACTAAGTCTAATGCCATTGTTTACGCGCGGGATTTACAAACAATTGGAGTGGGCGCGGGCCAAATGAGTCGAGTGATCAGCGCCAAAATTGCTGGTTTAAAAGCAGCTGAAGAGGGACTTGTGGTGCCGGGCTCGGTGATGGCCTCAGATGCGTTTTTCCCTTTTCGCGATGGTATAGATGCGGCGGCGGAAGCCGGCATTAGTGCGGTGATTCAGCCCGGTGGCTCTATGCGCGATCAAGAGGTGATTGATGCCGCCGATGAACATGGCATTGCCATGGTCTTTACGGGCATAAGGCATTTTAGACACTAAAATATTTTGCTGACTTAGGCAGTAAGCAGATAAGAAGCCAGAAATTTAGAAGGTGAGACGATGAAAGTATTGGTCATTGGTTCAGGTGGACGTGAACATGCCTTGGCATGGAAGCTTGCGCAAAGTGCCGGAGTAGATGAAGTGTTAGTTGCGCCGGGTAACGCGGGCTCTGGTTTAGAGGCAGGCGTGCGCAACGTAGAGGTTGCTGCTACAGATATCCAAGGGTTGATGGCGTTGGCTCGCACTGAACAAGTTGACTTCACTGTCGTAGGGCCGGAAGCGCCGTTGGTTCTCGGCGCCGTAGATCAATTCACTGCAGCAGGACTGCCTTGTTTTGGGCCCACTCAAGCAGCCGCGCAACTAGAGGGTTCAAAGGCCTTTAGCAAAGATTTTATGCGTCGCCATAACATACCCACGGCAGCCTATGCGTCGTTTACCGATGTCGCTGATGCAACAAAATACATTCAAGAGAATGGCGCGCCCATTGTTGTGAAGGCCGATGGTCTAGCGGCGGGTAAGGGTGTGGTTGTGGCGCAGAGCGAAGAGGAGGCAATCGCAGCGGTGCAGGATATGCTCAGCGGTAACGGCTTTGGAGAAGCTGGTCATAAGGTGGTTATTGAAGAATTTTTGCAGGGCGAAGAGGCCAGTTTTATTTGCTTATGTGACGGTAAAACCGCTGTGCCGTTTGCGTCCTCCCAAGATCACAAGGCTCGCGACGATGGTGATCGTGGTCCCAATACTGGCGGTATGGGTGCTTACTCGCCAGCCCCGGTAGTGACGAATGATGTACACAAGCTTGCGATGGAAAAGGTGATTAACCCAACCTTGGCCGGTATGGCCGCCGACGGTATGCCTTATGTTGGCTTTCTGTATGCAGGCTTGATGATTGATCATGAGGGTCAGATTAAGGTTGTAGAATTTAACTGCCGTTTTGGTGACCCAGAAGCCCAGCCTGTGATGATGCGGTTGCGCGCTGACCTTCTGCCGTGCCTTAAGTCAGCGGTGGCTGGCACGCTCACTGACGCGCCGTTAGATTTCGATCCGCGTATGGCCTTGGGTGTGGTTATGGCTGCAGGCGGTTATCCAGGGGAATATGCCGGTGGTGATGAAATCACAGGTTTAGATAAAGATTTGTTAGACACTAAGGTTTTTCATGCTGGCACCAAGGCGTCTGATGGTAAGGTTGTTACCGCAGGTGGCCGTGTGCTTTGTGTAGTAGGTCTGGGTGAGAGTGTTGAACTGGCGCAGGCGCTTGCCTACGAGCGCGTGGACCTCATCGGCTGGCGCAACCGCTACTTTCGTAAGGACATTGGTCACAGGGCGATAAGCCGCTCATAGATAGAAACTGAGTAATATCGTTAACTCTGATTGTAAAGGTAACTAATATGCGTAATTCAAATTCGTTTGTTGATGACGTGATCGGCGGCATTGATAGGAGTCTAAAGACTCTAACCGGCGGCCATTCAAGCACTCGTCCAAACCCGGGTGCAGAGCAGCAAGAACCTGAGTTGTCCGATGACGAGCGCAAGCATGTTGCGGGTTTAATGCGGGTCAATCATGCCGGTGAAATTTGTGCCCAAGCGCTTTATGAGGGCCAAGCTTTAACGGCAAAATCTGCCAGTGCTAAGGCGTCGTTGTTGCATGCGGCCAGCGAAGAGCAGGATCATTTGTCATGGTGCCGTCAACGCTTAGATCAGTTAGATGCTCGCCCCAGCGTTTTTGATCCATTATTTTATGGTGCCTCTTTTGCGCTAGGTGTGGGTGCGGGCCTACTGGGTGATCGGATTAGCCTTGGTTTTGTCGAGGCAACTGAAGATCAAGTGGTTAAACATTTAGAAGAGCATTTGGAGTCTTTGCCGGAACAAGACGAGAAAAGTCGAGTGATTCTGGAAGAAATGCGCGCCGACGAGTCTCGGCATGGTGCCAATGCATTGGCGCAGGGGGGGAGTGTATTCCCCCAGCCGCTGAAGAATGTGATGAGCCTAGTCTCGAAGGCTATGACTCATACCACCTATCGTATTTAGTTGACCGGATCTAATCTATCCCTGCTAAATTTGAGCGTCACTCAGCTTGCCCGCCGGCCCGGCTGGTTATGCAATGAGCGCCGAGACTAAAGTTCGGCTTTAATTGCAAAAGAATGGCTTATTGCCACACCGCCTTTTTCTAGCATGATAGATACTGAGCAGTACTTTTCTGCGGTTAAATCTATCGCTCGTTGTACCTTGCCCGGATCAATGCCTTCGCCTACAACTGTAAAGTGAATGTCGATTTGTTCGAAAACTGCAGGAATGGTTTCAGCGCGCTTTGCGTTGATGCTGACCTGCAAATCTTCGATAGGTTGACGGCTCTTCTTCAAGATATCGACAACATCGTAGGCCGTGCAACCGCCCAACCCCATTAGCACCAGCTCCATGGGCCGGCTTCCAAGGTTTTCTCCGCCAGCCTCTTCTGGGCCGTCCATGGGTACTTGATGGCCGGAACTATTCTCTGCCTTAAAATGAACATTCCCGCCCCACGCTACGTTTACTTGCATTGAAATAGGTCCTTCTTTAAATGAGTTCGTTTTGAGCTGAATGAATTATTTGGCTCGTATCTGGCCCTTATTGTACTCAGTGATCTGCTTGGGTTCTCTGAAAATGAGCGATTTTTGGGCCAAGGCCCATACTCAATAACAGCCATGAACAGGCCCATATTTGATTCTTCTAAGTATTCTATCTACACCAATTCGCATTAGGGGTCAGTTGAATATGGCCCGATCATAGCTCAAATTTATCCGGTTGTAGTACAAACACCTCCGTTTATCGGGCACAGGGTGTTACCTGCCCAAGTCCTTAGCATCTTGTACCGAAGCAGTACGTTTTGCCGTAATAGGAACAGATCAAACAATGTCTAGTCATACTCAAGAGAGGCCGCTATCAAAGACAGTTGTGGGCAGCCCGAAAAATGCGCGAAGCGCAAATGACCCTGCGTGCGGAACTGTTATGGCCAAGGCGCTGCTAAACGCATTTCAGTTTTCAAAGAGAAAAACGCACACGGCGAGTGACTCAGGCAAAACAAAAAGCAGCGTTGGTCGTGAGTTAAGGTCGGGTCAAAGACCTATCCAACAAAAGGTCAGTGAGAACATAGGTTCTAAACTAAGCGGAAATTTGGATATAACTGCCGTACTGTCCAAGGCTGCCGGCTTCCCCATAAACCTATCCTGTTTGTCTGCATTTGGTGATATCGGCGCACCAGCTATTATAGAACTCCTGCGCGCCGCATCTTTTACAAAGGTGCGCGCTAAAAGTATTGTTTATAGAGAGGGCGAAAGCTCAAACAGCGTGACCTATATTTTGGACGGCTCTCTGACAGCATATCGTTACAGCCCTGATGGGCGTGAATTGGTTTTAGATTATTTGGGTCGTGGAGACTTTATTGGCGAAGTCCCCATGCTGCTAGGCGGCGCCGATTACAAGGCCAACTTCAAAGCGCGGGAAGAATGTAAAATTGCTGAAATACCAACAGCAGACTTTCTACGAATTTGCCAACGCCACCCAGAATGCTTACTCCGGATGACAACCCAATTAGCCCAGCGGCTAAATTGTAGTGACGACAGAATTTATGATTTGGTGTTTCTCGACGTTACGGGTCGGGTAGAAAATGCACTGAATTATCTGGCCAATAGCCCGGCTGCAATAACCCACCCTAATGGCATGCAAATACGGATTACGCGTCAAGAGATTGGTAGTTTGGTGGGGTGTTCCCGAGAAATGGTGGGTAGAGCCATTAAAGAACTGTCATTGGCTGAAAAAATTTCAGTGGACGGAAAGAACATTGTGGTTTTCAGCTAGTAGGGCGAGCGCCACCTCATTTATAAAACAATTCCTGCAATGCGCGCCCCGGATTATCCTCACGCATAAAGGCCTCCCCAACCAAGAAGCAGTAAATTTCATGGCTGTTCATTAATGCCACGTCCGCTGCTTTAGCAATACCGCTTTCAGTCACCACAGTAACGTTTGCTGGTATGTGTTTTAACAGGTCGATGGTTGTGTGCAGGCTAGTTGTAAATGTCTTTAAGTCGCGATTATTAATGCCAATAAGCGAAGGCGACAATTCCAGCGCACGGGCTAATTCTGCGGCATCGTGAACCTCTATCAGTACGTCCAAACCAATAGTTGTTGCAAGTTCATAAAGCGCTTTCAGGTTTGCTTGGTCTAGGGCGCTGACAATGAGTAGGATGCAGTCAGCACCCAGTGCGCGCGCTTCATAAACTTGGTAGGCGTCTATGGTGAAATCCTTGCGAATGATGGGTAAATCTACGCTGGCTCGCACCCTTCTTAGGTACTCATCTGAACCTTGAAAGTACTGCTCATCCGTTAGCACTGATAGGCAGGTGGCATTGTGTTGGGCATAACTTTTAGCGATGGCTGCGGCATCGAAATTGTCTCTGATCACGCCTTTGCTTGGTGAGGCTTTTTTGATCTCTGCAATCACGCCTGGTTTCTTTGCTAACGCTTGCTTGCGCAATGCGTCAATAAAGCCACCGTTTGGGGTAATCTTGTTGGCAATCTCAATCAGCTCATTTAGCGAGCATTGGGCTTTACGAACTGCCAATTCCTCATGCTTTGTTTGGATGATTTGTGCGAGGATATTGCTCATAGGATAATTTCTTTTTGCTAAGTTATTGAAGGTTAGGCATTTCTGCATGGGTAGGGGCTGTTGAGCGTTCGCTAGCGGCCCTTGGCTAATTAGGCCTCTTGCATCATTTTGGTCACGCGAATCAACTCATTGAAACGCTCTTTAGCCAAGCCGGTAGAGATGGCGTCTTGTGCCATAGCAATGCCGTTGGCCAAGCTGGTCGCAACGCCTGAAGCATAAATAGAGGCTCCTGCGTTGAGGCTAACAATGTCCGCCGCCGCACTGGTGTCATCGGTCATTGATTGTTTGATCAATGCCAAACTCGATTCTGTAGAGGTTGCTACTAGTTCGTTGAGCTGTGTTTCACTGCGTGGGCTAAAGCCAAATTGCTGGGGGGTAATTTCATACTGACTAATCACACCGTCTTTGAGTTCCACAACATTTGTGGGTGCATCTAGGCGTATTTCATCTAGGCCTTGGCTATGCACTATCAGAGCGTGCTCTGACCCCAACAGTTTTAACACCTCGGCCATTTTGTACTGCCAGTCTTGACTAAATACGCCAATGACTTGTCTTTTTGCGCTTGCTGGATTTGTCATGGGACCCAGTACGTTCATCATTGTGCGAATGCCAATTTCTTGGCGTATGGGGCCGGCAAAGCGCATGGCGCTGTGATGGGCTGGGGCAAACATAAAGCCTATGCCCACCTCTTCTATGCAGGTAGTAATTTGCTCAACCGTCAAATTAAGTTCTACGCCTGCCGCTTCCAATACATCTGCACTGCCGCTGAAGCTGGTCATTTTTCGATTGCCGTGTTTCGCCACACTGGCACCTGTTGCCGCAGTTACAAACGCCGCCGCCGTGGAAATGTTGAACAGTTTTGTGCCGCTGCCGCCGGTACCGCAGGTATCGACCAAGTGGTCTGCCTTAACAGGCACCTTGTTTGCAAGGGCGCGCATAGTCATGGCGGCCCCAGCAATCTCTTCAGGGGTTTCGCCTTTCACGCGCAGTGCCGCAAGGATGGCCCCTATTTGGCCAGCCGTTGCTTCCCCAGACATGATTTGGTGAAAGACTTTGGCGGTATCCTCTTGGCTGAGGTTGTGGCCGTCGACAATTTTTGCCAGCGCTGTGGGTATATCCATCGTTCTAATTTGCCTATTGGGTCTTAACTTTTGAGGAAATTGTTCAGCAGGTCATAACCATGCTCAGTGAGAATAGACTCAGGGTGAAACTGTACACCTTCAATACCTAGCTCTCGGTGCCGTAGCCCCATGATCTCATCCACCTCTCCATCTTTCTCTGTCCAAGCAGTTACTTCTAAAGTGCTCGGCAGCGTTGCCTTATCCACCACGAGAGAGTGATAGCGGGTGGCTTCAAAAGGTTGCTTTAGTCCTGCAAAAACGCCCTCGCCGCTGTGGTGTATGGCTGAGGTTTTGCCGTGCATAACACTGCCTGCGCGGCCAATGGTGCCGCCGAAGCTTTGCCCTATACTCTGATGTCCAAGGCAGATGCCCAGAATAGGGATTTTGCCGGCAAAGTGGTCTACCGTTTCAAGTGATATACCTGCTTCATTGGGTGTGCAGGGTCCGGGAGAAATGACAATTTTCTCCGGGGCCATGGCTTCTATCTCAGCAATAGTGATTTCGTCGTTGCGTCGAACTTCTACTTCGGCGCCAAGCTCCAACAAATATTGCACAATGTTGTAGGTAAAAGAATCGTAGTTATCAATCATTAAAATCATGTTCGGTCTCCCTTTTATGGAGTAGCTGTATGGCTAAGCTGTTTGTGGTTTAAGCGGGCAATTAGGGGGCTGGATTGATGAGTTTGTTCTCAGCCATTGCCGCCGCGCGAAATATGGCGCGGCCTTTGTTCAGACTTTCTTTCCACTCTAAGCGGGGTATCGAGTCGTGAACGATACCGCCGCCAGCTTCTATGTAGAGCTTGCCGTCTTTTACCACAGCGGTGCGAATTGCTATCGCTGTATCCATGTTGCCGTTCCAGGCAAGGTAGCCTACTGCGCCGCCGTAGATGCCGCGTTTAACCGGCTCTAGTTCGTCAATGATTTCCATTGCTCTGACCTTGGGCGCGCCAGACAAAGTGCCTACGGGCAGTGTCGCTCGCAGCACATCCATTGCGCTCTTACCGGGCTTGAGCATGCCCTCCACATTGGAACAAATGTGCATAACGTGGGAGTAGCGCTCGATCATAAATTTTTCGGTTACGGTGACCGTGCCCGGTTGCGCCACTCGACCCACGTCGTTACGACCTAGGTCGATAAGCATGAGGTGCTCGGCAATTTCTTTGGGATCGTTTTTTAGCTCTTCTTCAAGGGCCAGATCCTCGGCTTCTGTGTGGCCGCGTCTGCGCGTGCCAGCTAACGGTCGGTTTGTGACTTTGCCGTCTTCCAAGCGCGCCAGTATTTCTGGAGATGAGCTGACTATTTCGAAGTCGTCTAAATCCATAAAGTACATGTAAGGCGAAGGATTGAGGCTGCGCAGAGCGCGATACAAGTTAATGGACGGTGCCTGAAATGGAATGCTCATACGCTGAGCCAGAACCACCTGCATGATGTCGCCGTCCATTGTGTAATCGCGAATTTTTTCAACCGCTGCCTTAAAAGCGTCCTCACCAAATTCTGAAACGAAGTCGCTTTCTACAATGACCTGATTAGCCGTGCCATGTTCGACGCCAGTTACAGGCAGTGACAGTGACTCCGCTCTAGCCCGGAGTTTGTTTTGCATGTCGTCAATGCTGTTGGGGACATCTGGGTCTACCAAGCTGATCATTTGCATTCGACCTTTGAGGTTGTCGAATACCACAACCTCTTCGCTGACCATCAAGACGATGTCTGGAGTGTTTAGGGTATCTTTGGGCGTGCTGTTGGCGAGTTTCTTCTCGACATAGCGAACGGTATCGTAGCCAAAGTAGCCGACCAAGCCGCCAAAGAATCTGGGCAAACCTTCAGTTTCTGTGACGTTGAAGCGTGCCTGAAATGCCTCGATAAAGGTCAGTGGATCGTCGCTTTCAACGGATTCCACCACCTCTTTATCTGTGATGACTTCAATTTTGTGGCCGTGCACTTTTATGAGCGTGCGCGCCGGTAGCCCAATGATGGAGTAACGTCCCCATTTCTCGCCGCCTTGAGCTGATTCCAAAAGGTAGGAGTAAGGGCCTTGAGCAAGTTTCAAATAAACAGATAACGGGGTGTCGAGATCAGCTAGGGTTTCGTGAACAACGGGGACACGATTGTAGACGGGTAAAGTAGTATTCATGATATGCCTTTAACATAAGATTTGGACGAAAAAGAGGCGGGCAGCATGGCTGCCAGCAGATGGTCGGGTTAGCGTCGCCAACGTCCTTGTAACGGAAGGGCTCCGTTTTTTTCGTCTTTTATGTCGTAACACGGCATCGCCACGTCCAGAAGTTTATGCAAGAGCGAAGGCTACCACGCGAAATTGGCGTTTTGGAAGACTGAAGTTCTTGTTGGCGGCAAAAAGCCGACGATTACCTGAAAAAATTCCCAAAACTCAAGGCAAGTGCCGCAGGACCGCTTTATCTAGGTACTTTAGGAAAGTATTTTAGAAAAGCACTTTAGAAAAGGACTTTAAGAAACTGAAAGAGGCGCCATGGCTGCGCCCTTTAAAGCAGTTCTTTGATGCTATCTATGACCTTATCGGGGTTCAGGGTGGCTACATCCACCCCGTGGTTGTAGCCGTCGCGCATGCACACCACATCTATATGGGCGGCCCGGGCTGCACCTATGTCCGCATCTGAATCGCCAATCATCAGCGCTTGCTCAGGGGCCACTTTGAAAAAGTCGAGCACATGCTGAATGGGGTCCGGCGCAGGTTTAGGGTTGGGTGTTGTATCGCCGCAAACAATCAAATCAAAATTGGCTTCTAGATCCAATGCGGTGAGCAATGGCACGCTGAGTTCGGTGAGTTTGTTGGTGACAATGGCCAGGCGTGCACCCCGCTGTTTGAGTTCCAGCAGCGTTGCCATGGTGTTTGGATAGAGCTGGCTATGATCAGCAATATGCTCGCCGTAGTAACTGAGAAATGGCCCAAGTAGTTTGTCGATGAGCTGATCTTTCGGCTGCATTTGCTGATGCAATAGCGCCTGATGAACCAGCGTGCGTGAGCCATGACCTATCCAATGGCGGACTAAGTCCAAAGAAACAACGGGTAGGGACGCCTGTTGAAGGCTGTGGTTTAGTGCAGCGCCAATGTCAGGCGCTGAGTCAACCAAGGTGCCATCGAGGTCGAAAAGGTAGGCGTCATATTGATTTTTCATACTAGCGCTCCGCGATTAAGCGCTGGCTCCGTTAATTTCAGCGCGCATGGCGGTAATGGTTTGCGCATAATCGTCTGCGCCAAAAATAGCTGTCCCCGCAACAAATGCATCGGCTCCGGCTTTGGCTGCAGCGCCAATATTTTCGATCTTAATGCCGCCATCTACTTGCAGGCGAATAGCGCGACCGCTGGCGTCAATTTGCTCGCGAGCGTTGGCCAGTTTGGTCAAGCTGGAGGGAATAAATGATTGTCCTCCAAAGCCTGGGTTTACCGACATGATGAGCACCAAATCAACAATGTCGATAACCTCTGCCAATACATCCATTGGCGTCGCAGGGTTAAACACCAATCCTGCTTTGGCCCCCCCTTCGTGGATCATGGATAAAGTTTTGTGCAAGTGTTCGGTAGATTCTGGGTGCACGGTAATATAGTCCGCGCCGGCGTTGAGAAAATCCTCCACTAACCTATCTACCGGTTTCACCATTAGGTGCACGTCTATGCAGTCGTCTATGCCAGCTTTGCGCAAAGAACTCAGCACCAATGGCCCAATAGATAAATTGGGTACGTAGTGGTTGTCCATTACGTCAAAGTGAATGGTGTCTGCGCCTGCGGCTAAGACATTGCGAACTTCATCGCCTAAGCGAGTGAAATCAGCGGCTAAAATAGAAGGGCAAATCCATTGGCTCATAGATATATCTGGGTACTTTGTGTCAGAGCCGCAATTCTAACTTAGCGGTCGGGGAATACCCTATTTTTTCGTGAAAAATGATAAGAATTTGTGCGTGATTGGAAAACTAATTTGTGTGCGGTTAAGGGCTTTTTGAAGCCCCGGTACTAGTTGCTACTAACGTTGGCGTAGTCGCTGAGGGTGCCAATATCTGTCCATTGCCCCATATGCACTTGAGCAGACAACTGACCTTGTTCGATGGCCTCAAACATCAGATCTCGGCTGGAGAAGGCACCTTCTGGGCTGTTAGCAAATATGCGCTGAGAGAATATTGAGATACCGCAATAAACAAAGTCGTCCCCTCGTTGGGTCACCCGCCCTTGGCTGTATTCAAAATCGCCGCGCGCCCGAGTGTTTGGTGTAGGCGTTAAAACAAGGTGGGCAGTATCGTTGGGCGCTAATGCGTCGGGTAGGCTGCTGAAATCAAAGTCGGTATATATGTCGCCGTTACACACAATAAATTCCTCCTCCTCTAAAAGAGGCAGCGCATTTTTTATGCCGCCGCCGGTTTCTAATAGGGATTGTTCATGGCTATAGGCTATCTGCATGCCAAACTTTTCGCCGTTGCCCAGCGCGCGCTCTATCAGATCTCCGAGGTAATAAAGGTTGATGACCACATGAGTGATGTTTGCTGCGCGCAATTGCTGCAGTTGGCGCACTATTAGCGGTTGACCTTTGATCGGTAGCAAAGGTTTTGGTGTGGTGTCAGTGAGCGGCGCTAGGCGAGCACCTCGGCCTGCGGCCAAAATGATTGCTTTCATATGTGCGTCAAGGCCTGACAGTTTTTCATCGGCGCTTGTAAACTTTGGCAGAATACCGCCAAATCTTGGGTTTCGCTGTAACCGTTTGCGACACTAGCAAGGCGCTTCATTACCGTGGGTATGTGTTCTAGGTGGCTAGACTTGCCGTCACGCAAATGCAGACGAGCGAATATGCCCACTGCCTTTATCTGTCGCTGCATGGCGGTGAAGTCGAACCAGGTTTTAATTTTTGCGTGGTCGCTTGTTGCATCGTAATTGTATTGCGCAAACAACGGGCTGGCGTTTACGTAGTGCCCAAGCAAGGTATCAATGTCTTGTTCTGAAAATGTGTAATAACAATCGCGCAGCAGTGATGCGGGGTCGTAGAGTGCCGGGCCAATAAGCGCATCTTGGAAATCTACAATACCTATCTTGGGCTGTTGGCCTGAATGACTATTTTGATAAAGCAAATTACGGCTGTGGTAGTCGCGATGCACGCAAGCCTGGGGCTGCTCTAACAGGGCGTTAATCAGTAATTGTTTTATTGTTGCTAAAAGTTCAACTTGCTCGCGGGTGATCTGAGCGCCCAGTAGTTTGTCTACAAACCACTCGCCAAAGAGATCAAACTCCATTTCCATGCGCGCTTGGTCGTAGCTGGGTATGAGCGCGCTGTGTATTGGTTGTAGTTGCTGCAACGTATCAAGGGCCGCTTTAATGGCTTCTTCTGCCAGCGAGTGGGTCGCAGAATTTGCCTGCAGACCGGTTGCGGTTTGGGTTGGTGGGTAGAGGTCTTCTAAATGGGTGCTACCAAGGTCCTGCATGAGAAAGTAACCCAGCCCTAAATCTTTATGGATGATCTGGGGCACACCAAGGCCATTTGCATGAAACAGCTCGGCCAGCGCAAGAAATTGGTCGTTATTTTCTAATTCAGGGGGGCTCGACATGGCTACCCAATTGGTGGGTGTATCACCAACAGTGCGATAAAAAATTCTGTGGCTGGCTTCTACTCTGAGTGAGAGTAAGCTGATATCAGCGCCTGTCACTTCTCTACACCAAGCTAGGATTGTTTTTTTGGAGTTTTTCACGTGAGTATTATAACCGGGGAGACAATTCTTTTATCATGTACGGCATGAAATATACCTTGATAGCTCTGCTGGCCTCTAGCGCAATATGTCCTCTTGGCCTCCAAGCTCAAATAACGGCTGGGCAGACTTGTGATCTCGCTGCCGCAAAGGATTGCCTAGCCAGTGAACCTTTATCTTTGCAGAGCGCCAGTGCTGCCACCTCAAGGGTTATCCGGGCGACACCTTTTACGCTATTTGAAGATTTGGCCGCCTCTTATTACGTGCCATCCAATTTGCCATCAAATCTAACTGCAGGTGAATCAACCTCGGACCTAGATCAGTGCGCGGGTTCTTATCAACTTGCAGTATTTGACGCTCCAACTGCTGGGGTATCGGTTAAGACCCGTGATGAAACATTGCTTCGGGCAAATTTAGACCAGTTGTCTGGTCAGGTAGAAGGTGATCTGCGCCTGCAAGGTAACGTGAGTATAGAGTTAGGCCAACGGCGGCTGGTTACCAGCCTTGCGGAAATGGATGTGCCTAATCAGCGCCTGTCATTCCCTCAAGGTGTTCGTATCAGCCAACCGAATCTGGTTGTCCAGGGTGATCGCGCCGAGATGGCGAGCGGATTAGGTACGGTAGAGCTAGAGGGCGTGCAAATGTTATTTGCAGATGCCGGCTTGCGTGGGCGGGGCGAGCGTATGTCGCAATCTGCCGACGGCAGCATGCTGCTCAAGCAAGGCGAATTCACGCGTTGCGAGCCCAATAATAATGGTTGGTCTCTAGTGGCTAAATCTCTTGAGGTACAAGAGGGTGACGTCTTCGCAACCACAAGAGGCACCGTGCTGAAGATTAAATCAGTACCTGTGTTTTATGCGCCATATTTGCGCGTGCCGGTTAACGATCAGCGGCAGACCGGTCTGCTGACGCCAGCAGTTGGTTATTCCAGTGAAGACGGTCTAGATTTAGCTTTACCCTACTACCTGAATTTGGCGCCGAACTTGGACGCCACCATAGTGCCGCGTGTTGTCACCCAGAGAGGCGTAGGTTTGGAAGGCGAGCTGCGTTACTTGTCGTCAAGACAGCAAAGCGCCATAGATTTAGCCATATTGCCCAGTGATGATTTGTACAACGGTGTATTGGACCGGCGCACTTTTCAGGCTTTGAATAATGCACAAGGCGGTGCTGCCAACTTGCCGAGCAATTTTGCGCCGGCAGATCGCTGGCTGGCAGCAGTAGATCACTTTGGCCAATTCGGTCAGGTGCAAACTCGTGTAGATTTCTCTCGGGTCAGCGATAGGGACTATTTTCGCGATGTTGATTCTAACCTTGGCGTAAGCAACCCCGTTGATTTGCAGCGCTTTGCTGAAGTGGCCTTCGTTTCGCCCAAATTGCAGGTGCGCCTTTTAAGCCAAGGGTTCCAGCGGTTAGATGAGCTGAACACCGAAAGCTATGAGCGCGCGCCGCAATTGTTACTGAACTATCAATCGCCTATCGGTAGTTCGATTGCATCGGTTGGCCTGAATGCGCAATGGGCAGATTTTCAGCGCAACACCACAGGGTTGAGTGGCTTGACCTCAGCAGAGGGTAGTCGTCTGCATATTGAACCCAGTGTGCGCGTTGGTCAGCACAAGCCTGCGGGCTTTTGGGCCGCGGAGGCAGGATATAGGTACAGTCAGTACCAACTTGATTACGCCGATTCAGTGTTTGCGGGCACCGTTGCTGACACCGACCCTAGCCGTGACGTTGCTTACCTGAGTTTGGATGCGGGTTTGTTTTTTGATCGGCAATTTAGTTTTGCCGGACTAAATGGCACGCAAACTTTAGAGCCACGCATTTATTACTTACGGCAAGGCTATGAAGATCAGGACAACTTGCCTATTTTTGACTCTACCTCCATCGCTCTAGACTACGCCCAGCTGTTTCGTAGCAACCGCTTTGTTGGCTTAGACAGAATTGGTGATGCGGATCAAATTACCCTTGGTGTTACGTCTCGATTTTTGTCTGCTGTGAATGGGCGTGAGCTGTTCAGTGTCAGTGTTGGGCAAATTGAGCAATTTTCTGACCCGCGAGTATCTCTAGCTAATAATCTGCTTACTAATAGTCAGCCCGATTCCGCTGCTCTGGCTGGAGAGGTTACTGCACATTTAAGCCCTCGCTGGCAGGTGAGCGCTAATGAAGTTTGGGACTACGAGCAAAGTCGGTGGCAAGAACTGGGTGCTTCAGTGCGCTACCGAGGTGATAACAAACACATTTTCAACATGGGCTTTCGGCGGCGTGCTCAAGACGACATTGAGCAAGCCGAGTTATCTTTCTATTGGCCTATTAGTCAGAAGTTAGGTGTTATGGCGCGTTGGCACTACGATGTCAGCGACAATCGAACTGTGGAAGGCTTTGGTGGTTTAGAATATGACGACTGCTGTTTGCGCGCGCGACTCATGGTTCGGCAATATTTGGACAATCCGGCCTTTACCGGCCAGTTCCAACAAAACAATCAGCCAGCTTTTCAAGGCACGAACTCTCTTCGTACAGATAGAAGTATTTATCTGCAAGTTGTGTTCAAGGGCTTGGCAGGTTTTGGGAATAAAGTTGACCAAATCCTAGAGCGCGGCGTGCGCGGCTATAGACCCGTTTCGCAATGAGCGTTATAAGGGTGGCGAGAAATGGGCGCTTTTTTTGAGCGCTACTTTTAGGGCCAATTTTTAGCCTTGCAATGGACTGGTTTGGGTCGAAAAAACCCGGCACCATAGCTAGGTAAGGCGTGGCAAAATCAGGAAATGGCTATGCAGCCATTGTTCAATTTCATTAGATGAATAAATAAACGGATGGGCAGAATGAACTATCGCAGCGTAATTGGAATACTTTCATTGAGCATGCTTGCTATTGCTCCGGTGAACATCGCGTTTGCCGCCTACGAAAAGCTTGAGGCCATTGTCGCCGTTGTTGATGACGACGTGGTGTTGGTCAGTGAATTAGTCGACCGTTTAGCCGCAGTGCGCAAGTCAATGTCAGCCAACGGTGTTGCGCTCCCACCTAACGATATTCTGGTCAGCCAGATCATGGAGCGTCTGATCATTGAGAACATTCAAAAGCAAGAGGCAGAGCGCAGAGGCGTCACAATAGACGACGAAACGCTTACCCGTGCGGTGGCCCAATTTGCTCAGAACAACAACATGACCCTGCAAGACTTCCAAGTACAGTTGGCGAAAGACGGCAACAGCTTTGGTCAGTTCCGCGAAGACATAAGGTCTGAAATGGTCATATCGCGACTTCAGCGCGCGATGATTAATCGCCGTATTTCCATCAGCGATCAGGACATTCAAGGGCTGTTAAACTCGCCCTTTTATAAACAGCTATTCTCTGACGAGTATCGTGTTGGACACATTATGATCAGCCTTGACGATGAAGCATCGTCAGATGTTGTCAAGCAAGCGGTAGAGTCCGCCAATGAAATGGTCGCAGACTTACGCGGGGGTGAAGATTTTGCCCAAACAGCCATAGCACGATCTTCTGCCAGCTCAGCTTTGGAAGGGGGCGATCTAGGTTGGCGTAAAGCGGGAGAGCTGCCCACATTATTTACTGAAGCGGTTTTAGAAATGCAGCTTGGTGATGTGTCGGACCCTATTGTCAGTGGTAGTACAGTCCATGTCATTAAGTTGCTAGAGCAGCGGGGTGCAGGGACCGAGCGTTTAGATCAAACAAAGGTCAGACATATTTTGGTGCGGCCTTCAGAAATCCGCACGCTAGAAGAAGCAAAGGTTATTGCTAACGAAGTGCGTGTGAAATTGGTCGAGGGTGGTGATTTTGAAACGTTAGCGAAAGAATATTCAGAAGATCCAGGCAGTGCGCTGAATGGCGGCGACTTGGGTTGGGCTACGCCAGACCAGTTTGTGGGTATTTTTGCCAAGGTCATGGACGAGACTGCGATTGGCGACATCAGCGAGGCGTTTGAAAGCCAGTTCGGTTGGCATATTCTCACCGTTGAAGGTCGGCGAGAAGAGGATATGAGTGAAGATGCCAGACGTAACATGGCAGTAGATTTGCTGCACCGACGACGTTTTGAAGAAGAGCGCCAAGAGTGGTTGAAAGAAATTCGCGACGAAGCCTTTGTTGAATTGCGTCTATAAGCATTTGAGCCAAGCTGCACGCCTAATATGATTGCCATCACCCCTGGGGAGCCTGCGGGTATTGGTCCTGACTTAGTTGTTCAGGCGGCTCAGCGCGAACGCCAAATGCCTTGGTTGGTGATAGCAGACAAAAACATGTTAGCTGCCCGCGCGCAGTTGCTGCAGCTGCCTTTAACGCTAGATGACAATTTGCAAAGCCCCAGTTTGCTGCCCGGACACTTGACCGTTTTGCATACGCCTCTGGCCAATACTGTGATTCCCGGACTGTTAGATACAGCCAATGTACCCGGTGTGATGGCGGCCTTGGATGCCGCAATAGCCGGGTGTATGCGCGGTGACTATTCCGCATTGTTGACCGGCCCTATACAGAAGTCGGTGGTTAATGATGCAGGAATCGCCTTTAGTGGGCATACCGAATATCTCGCGGAAAAGTCCGGCGTGGAGGATGTGGTCATGTTGTTGATGACCGACGCTATGCGCGTGGCATTGGCGACAACTCATTTGCCTCTGGCGCAAGTTTCAAACGCTTTAACTCAGCCGCTGTTAGAGCGTAGATTACATATATTGAATAACACATTGCGTCAGCAATTTGCCGTGGCTCAGCCGCGTATATTGGTGGCGGGTTTGAATCCTCATGCAGGGGAAGGCGGGCACCTAGGCTCTGAAGAAATAAACGTTATTCAGCCTGTCTGTGAACACTTACGTAGCCAAGGGATGGACCTTGTTGGGCCTTTACCCGCGGATACGCTGTTTACCCCTAAATATTTGCAACATGCTGACGCGGTGATGTCGATGTTCCATGATCAGGGTTTGCCGGTACTCAAATATTCTGGATTTGGCCAAGCGGTTAACGTCACGCTGGGCCTGCCCTTTATCCGAACCTCCGTAGATCATGGTACTGCTCTGGATATCGCGGGGTCAGGTGATGCAGATTTGGGCAGTTTTTTAGCCGCGCTTACGGTGGCATATGAGTTGATCACAAATAAGGAATTGAATGCGCCCTCGTAAACGCTTTGGACAACATTTTTTACATGATCAAGGTGTGTTGCAGGGTATGACGGATGCCATACGACTCAAAACTGGCGATAGAGTTTTAGAGATTGGTCCGGGCCAGGGTGCTCTGACGGATTATTTGTATGCAGATGAAGGCATGCATTATTTGGCTATTGAAATTGACCGTGATTTAGCGCCACTACTCCCGGGACGTTACCCTAATATTCAGGTTATTAATCAGGATGTTCTACGGGTTGACCTGAATGACGTTTTTGCTGGTAATGCGCCTGCCGACGGCCCGCCTTGGCGGGTGGTTGGTAACTTGCCTTATAATATTTCCTCGCCATTAATCATCAAATTGATTGATCATGTGCTAGCTTCGCCAGGCACTATTGGCGACATGCACTTCATGTTGCAAAAGGAAATGGCCAGCCGGTTAAGTGCTATTCCTGGCACCAAAGCTTGGGGAAGGCTCAGCGTTATGATTCAAGTTACTGCAAGGGTAGATTACCTGTTTGATGTAGGGCCGGAAAGTTTTACACCGCCGCCTAAGGTAGATTCTTCAGTGATACGTATCACCCCTATTGCCAACGCGCACTTGCCGGTTGCTCGGCAAAATCTAGATCAGGTACTGCGAATGGCGTTTTCTGCTCGTCGCAAAAGACTGTCTAATGCGCTAAAGAATTTAGCGATTGATTGGCAAGCGGTGGACGTTGATGCCGGTTTGCGCGCAGACGATGTAACCACTGAGCAGTTTATTCAGTTGGCGCAATGGACAGCAGCCAACCCGGTAGAAAGCTGAGACCTAAAGGCTGGCAGTGAGCGTGTAAGCAGAGTGGCGGCTATTTTGTCGCCGTGACCAATAGAATTAAAGTGTAAGTTTAAGCAAATAAAGGTTGGGGATTTTTGGTGGAAAAACATATTCAAGTCAGCGTTGAGTCTCAGTATTTGGCAGATCAATCCGATCCTGATGCTCAGCGCTTTGTTTTTGGTTACACCATCACCATCAAAAATAATACTGAGCAGACTAGCCAGCTGCTCAATCGACACTGGGTCATTACTGACGGTCAAGGTGAAGTGGAAGAGGTGAAAGGCTCGGGTGTAATCGGTCAGCAACCTTGGTTGAAGCCAGGCGAAGGGTTCCGCTATTCAAGCGGGGCAATTCTCAAGACGCCAGTAGGTTCGATGCAGGGTTCTTATGAGTTTCAGACCGACGATGGCGAAAAAATGAATGTGCCCATTCCCATCTTTTCGTTACTGGTTCCTAACGCTCTGCATTAGCAGTAGATGATATGGCAACCTACGCAATCGGTGATATTCAAGGCTGCCTTCGAGAGTTCGACGGTCTGCTAGAAAAGATAAATTTTTCTGCGGATGATGAACTTTGGTTGGCCGGAGACTTGATTAATCGCGGGCCTCAATCTCTCCAATTACTACGTCGTGTAAAAGCCCTCTCAAGCCAGTGCCAGATAGTGCTGGGGAATCATGATTTACATTTTCTGGCGATTCTATTTGGCGGCCATAAGGCTAGCGGCAAAGATACCTTTGAAGAATTGCTGCAAGCCCCAGATGTTTATGAAATTGGCCATTGGCTGCGTGAGCAAAAGCTCGTTCACCATGATCAAGACCATATTTTGGTTCATGCTGGGATTCCAGGATTTTGGGCTAGCACACAAGCGTTTGCATACGCTGAGGAAGTGGAAGCCGTAATCGGTCAGAGAGAGGGTATTACCCTCTCCGCCGGAGAAGTGAGCTACAAAGAATTTTTCGCCAAGATGTATGGCAATGAACCGCCTCGTTGGGATGAGTCATTGAATGGCATGGATCGCTTGCGGATTATCACCAATTATTTTACCCGCATGCGGTATGTCGATGCTGCTTGCACGATGAACTTTGCGGAAAAAGGCAGCGTAGAAAATGCGCCAAATGGATTTATGCCTTGGTTTGAACAAGCGCCAATACCAAGTAAAGCAAGACAAGAACAACCGGATCGATCTGAAAAAATCCTTTTCGGTCATTGGGCTTCGCTTAATGGCATAACTCATTCACCCAGGCATATTGCGCTTGATACGGGCTGCGTTTGGGGTCGGACGTTAACCGCTTATTGTTTGGAGACTGGAGAAATTACCCGCCAGCCAGCCTACTAAAGTCGCGTTGGGTAACCTCTCGATATTCTTAGGCGTCAATCATGGTCGGGTAATTTGGCCGGTCATTTTTCAGGTTTTTCTCTCAGTTTTTTCCTTCAGCCTTTTCCTTCAGTCATTTCCTTCAGTCATTCCCTTCAGTCATTTCTTTCAGTTCGTTGTTTTAGTGTTTTTTCTGCCTTTTCTTTCTGGTGCTTTTCCTAGACTTTTGGCTTTGTCATCAATCAAGGGCAATCCTCATGTGCACGCAAACCGAGGTGTTGGTTTTAAGCGCTCATAAAAGCGTACTTTCTACATGCAGTAACTTACCGCTCTCTAGTAAACTCTCCTCATGGAAAATATTCAGAGTCTTATAGTTGGCGGTGCAGTGCGAGATGAACTGCTTGGGCGTGTGGCTGGCGATCGTGATTGGGTAGTGGTTGGCAGCACACCGGAGCAACTCCTTGATTTGGGCTTTGTTCAGATTGGTCGTGATTTCCCCGTGTTTTTACACCCTGAAAGCAAAGAGGAATATGCCTTAGCCAGAACCGAGCGTAAGCGCGGTCAGGGGCATACTGGCTTCCAAGTCGATGCCAGTCCTATAGTCACCCTAGAAGAGGATTTGCTGAGACGCGATTTGACAATTAATGCCATAGCTAAAGCGTCAGATGGTGCCTTGATAGATCCTTACAACGGCCAAGCAGATTTGCGCGCAAAGGTTCTGCGCCATGTGTCGCCGGCCTTTGCCGAGGATCCTCTGCGAGTGTTTCGCGTAGCCAGATTTGCGGCCATGCTGACAGATTTTAATGTCGCTGATGAAACCATGGCATTGATGCGCGATATGTCCACCAGTGGCGAGTTAAACACTTTGTCGGCAGAGCGAGTTTGGCAGGAATTGTCAAAAGCGCTTGCGGTGAGTAATCCCGGACGTTTTTTCCAAGTGCTAAATGATTGCGACGGGTTGCGTGACTGGATGCCCGAGTTGTTGGAAACCTGGCCACAAACTACCAATCTTGGCGGTTCAGTTGCTCAGTGTTTCGCGCACCTACCTTTGACTGAAGCTGATTTTTGTTCGTTAGCCGAGCGCCTGCGCGTGCCAAATACTGTTTTACAGTTGGCTTTGGATCGCTGCCAACATTTGCAGGTCTTGGTTCATTTTCGTCAAAATTCAGCGGCATTGTTGTATGCAAATTTGGTGGCTTTGCAGGTGCTCCACTCTCAAGAACGTTTGCTCGCGGTATTGAATTTATTGTCCGACCCACAACAACGGCAGGGGTTGATCGCTGAGTTGGCACCCATTGCTGAAAATCTTAGGACTGTTGAAATGACGCCTGATGAAAAGGTAGGCCTTCAGGGTAAGGCTTTTGGCGAAGCGTTGGCGGCCAAGCGGATTGCCTGGCTTGCTACTCAGTTACTGCGGTAGATTCTGACTCCTACGGAATCTGCGCGTTGTACGGCCTGGGGCTTTTCTACTTGAACGCTGACGCCGTTGACCAGGGGCTGGCGTAAACAGTGTTGGGCAATGTCTTCTATTAGCGTTTCAATAAGCAGGTACTCGCCGGTAATGGTGAGCTCGGCTACGGCGTCTGCCAGGGTCGCATAATCTAAACTGTCAGTAAGATCTTTGGAGGCTGCGGCTTTACTGCAGTCTGTTTCAATTTCTAGACTGATAACCACTTCCTGAGGTCGTTCTCGCTCTAAAGGGTAAATACCCAATATCGCTTGCACACGCAGGTTATTTACAAAAATTTTGTCTGAGGTGGGTTGAGTCGTTTGGTTCATGTTTCGCGGCGTGTTTTAAATGGCATCTAGCTGGTCCATAGGCCAGCGCGCTTTGGTGGTTATCCCTAGATCGCTACTTTGCCCAGCTTGAAGGCGCAGTGCGCCAGCGTAGGCAATCATCGCGCCGTTGTCCGTGCAAAGTTCTAGTGGTGCGTAGATCACTTGGGCTTTGAGATCGCTGGACAATTTTTCTCTAAGCCGAGTATTTGCACTTACACCGCCGGCAATGACTAGGTGTTTTACTTTGGTTTGGTCAATGGCGCGCTTACATTTAATGCTTAGGGTATCCACCGCCGCAAGTTCAAATGCCAGTGCGATATCGGCTTTGTCCTGCTCACTTAACGGTGAATTGTTATGCACAGTATTGAGCGCAAAAGTTTTAAGGCCGCTGAAACTAAAATCTAATCCGGGCCGGTCGGTCATGGGGCGCGGAAACTTAAACCTTGTGGGGTCACCTGATTCAGCCTTGGCGGCGATTTTTGGCCCGCCAGGGTAGCCCAAACCAAGTAGTTTGGCGGTTTTATCAAAGGCTTCGCCCGCAGCATCATCTAATGATTCGCCCAAAATTTCATAGTCGCCCAGTGCTTTTACATGCACTAACTGAGTGTGCCCGCCGGAAACGAGCAGGGCCATAAAAGGCAGTTCTGGCGCGTTGGAGGGTTCAATGAGCGGCGCGAGTAAATGTGCCTCCATATGATGCACACCTATGGACGGGATGTTTAATGACCAAGCAAGACTCTTGGCAAAAGACGCGCCCACTAAAAGCGCCCCCATGAGCCCAGGGCCTGCGGTGTAGGCAATGCCGTCTAGATCAGATAACGATTTGTTGGCCTCATTCAGCACCAAGCGGGTGAGTGGCGTTATTTTGCGTACGTGATCGCGTGAAGCCAGCTCCGGGACCACGCCACCATAGTCTGCGTGCAAGTCCACTTGGCTGTGTAAGGCCTGGCTGATTAAGCCTTTTTCCGTGTCGTAGAGGGCCAGGCCCGTCTCGTCGCACGATGATTCAATACCTAAAATTAGCATGGGCCTATGGTACCTAATCTGGTTATTGATATCTGTGGATATTGCGTCGAATCAACCCTCGAATAGGGGATAATGGAGTCCTAGGTTTGGTCGTAGTGTCCGCCTAGGGCAAAAATATAAATACTCTGTTCATCAAATTGATAGATCAGCCGGTCTTTTTGGGAAATACGTTTTGACCATAATCCCGACAGGCTGTGCTTAAGCCTCTCAGGTTTTCCAAGGCCAGTACTAGCATCGCCGCGAAGCATTTCTTTTAACAGTTTGCACACAGCGCTATGTAGTTTTTTGTCTTGCGTACGCATTTTTTCGTACGCAGCCCAGGTGTTGCCTTCAAAGACCAGTGATCTCATTTAGCTGCTCGTCTGAAGGTTTGTACCCGGATCCCTTGCTGTGGGTAACAAGAGAAGCTGCGATTTGCTGCATGAGAGAGCTGGATTGCAGTACATGTAATGTCTCTTGTTCGCGCTCCCAATCGTCTGCACTCATAACCACAAAGTCCTCCCCTGCGCGGCGAGTCACTTTGATCGGAGTGTGGTCGTTAACCACCTGTTCGATAAAAGATTTTAAGTTATCTCTAAAACGATTGACGCTGATAGAATTCATGAAGTGCACCACGTGTACGGTATTTCCGTACGAAATTAGCAGCAGTGAATGAGAATGTAAAGTGCGATTCCTCTTGCACATAGAAGTCCCCGTGAAGTTAAGTGCATTTAAGCCTAGTGCTTCTTGCTCAGGGATCATTTGAGATTTTGCCCTTCACGGTGTAAGTCGTTTACTTGACGCGATTAACGGCAAATGGGCTCAACTTTTTGTCGCAAGTTTATTGGAAAAGCATTCCCCCATGCTGTTTTGTTGTTTTGCGCTTTTTGAGATCACTGGAGGGCTTTGGCTCAATTTGCACGCTGATATGTAGAAGAAAGTGAAAGAATGCCAAAGAAAGTGCGTTAGATTGGATAATCCGACCAAAGTTGGTTGCTGGTCTACTGTGCAATGTGTAAAATCCGCGCCCTTATCAGCTTACAAGACAAGATATGCCTCACGTTAGAGTCAAAGAAAACGAACCATTCGACATCGCACTGCGCCGCTTTAAGCGCTCATGTGAAAAAGCCGGTGTACTCTCAGAAGTGCGTCGTCGCGAGTTTTATGAAAAGCCCACAGCGGTACGCAAGCGTAAAGCTGCGGCAGCTGTAAAGCGTCACATTAAGAAGCTCCAGCGCGAAACGCGCAAGTTTGAGCGCTCTTACTAGACATAAGAGCTAGAGAGCAAAGCTAGAAAGAAAGCTTAGAGGGCCGGCAAGCATAAAGCTCGCTAGCCCGGACATCTCCTAGTTGTTAGACTCACCACGCCGGCGGGTCTGCAAAGCCCCTCCTAAATTTCCTTCACACTCCATTGAAAGAGTGAGGTCCCATGTCTGAAATAAAGTCCGAGTTAAAGGCAACGCTGTTGCATGCAACCAAAGATGCGATGCGCGCCCGAGATAAAGAACGAGTGGCTACGCTGAGAATGGTCAACTCCGAGGTTAAGCGTATTGAAGTGGACGAGCGTCGAGAAGTAAGCGACGACGACGTTATGACAGTGCTGAATAAGATGTTGAAGCAGCGCCAAGATGCGCTGAGCCAGTTCAAGAAAGCAGGCCGCGATGACTTAGCCGAGGTAGAAGCTTACGAAATAACCGTTATCGAAGGTTTTTTGCCAGCTCAGATGGACCCTGAAGAGTTGGAAGCGTTTGTTGCTTCGCTCATTGAGCAATCTGGTGCTGCGGGTATGCAAGATATGGGTAAGGTTATGGCCTTGTTGAAATCCCAAGGCGAAGGCCGGGTGGATATGGGCAAAGCCAGTGCACTAGTCAAAGCTAAGTTAGCCTAGAGACTCGCTTCTGCGTTCGTAGGGCACTTGGTTTGTGCCCTTGCGGATGGCAACAAATACAGCCGCAACGAAATCAGCATTTGTCACTCGCATTCTCCTCAAATTGCGTTCCTGTGATACCCTCGCTCATCCTTTGAATAGTAACTAACAGACGCATAAATCCAGTGGCCGGCCTAATACCTCAAGCTTTCATCAATGATCTAATTGATCGCGCAGACATTGTCGAAGTGATCGATGGACGCGTGGCTTTGAAAAAGACTGGCAAGAATTACTCAGGGCTGTGCCCGTTTCACGATGAAAAATCTCCTTCCTTTTCGGTGAGCCCCGACAAACAATTTTTTCATTGCTTTGGTTGCCAAGAAAGTGGCACTGCGCTGACCTTCATAATGAAATTTGAGCGCATGGAGTTTGTTGAGGCAGTTGAAGCCTTAGCGAAAGACCTAGGCTTAGAGGTGCCCCGAGAAGAAAATGGTAAGCCGCGTGTAGAAATAGATCAGGGCTTATTCCATGTACTAGAGCGCGCCGAACGGTTCTTTCGTGCGCAGCTGCGATCCTCCTCTGAGGCAGTTGCCTATTTGAAGAAGCGTGGTCTAACGGGCGAAGTGGCTCGAGATTTTGGTGTTGGCTACGCGCCTGAAGGATGGCACACCCTCAGCGATGCCTTACTCGCAGAGCCTATTAAAGGGTCCGGGGTAGTCGCGCAGGATGCTACCAAACTGCTCACCGCAGGTTTGACGATTAAAAACGACAAGGGCAACGTTTACGATCGCTTCCGTCACCGCATTATGTTTCCTATTCGCGATACTCGGGGCAGGGTGATTGGCTTTGGCGGTCGCAAGCTAGGAGATGAAGAAGGCCCCAAGTATTTGAACTCGCCCGAAACGCCGGTGTTTTTCAAGGGGCAGGAATTATATGGGCTGTATGAGGCGCGTAAGGCCTTAAGGAATATTCAACGACTGATTGTGGTTGAAGGTTATATGGATGTGGTGGCGCTGGCACAAAATGGCGTGTTAAACGCTGTTGCGACCCTTGGCACGGCAACTGGTGAAGCGCATTTTCAAAAGCTCTATAAATATTCTGACGAGGTGGTTTGCTGTTTCGACGGTGATAAAGCCGGACGTTCGGCGGCTTGGCGCGCGTTAGAAAGTGCCTTGCCCATCCTCAATGAACACCGCCAGCTCAAATTTGTCTTTTTGCCTAATGGTGAAGATCCCGATTCACTGATTCGCACCCAAGGGCGCGAGGCCTTTGACGGATTTCTTAACAACGCGACGCCCGGTATTGAATTTTTGTTGAAGCGTTTGGCCGACGGTTTAGATTTGGGCTCGCTGGATGGCCGGGCAAAGTTTATGGGTGTGGCAAACCCTTACGTGGAAAAAATGTCGAAAGGTATTTTGAAGGACTTAGTGGTCGCTCGTGTGCGCGAGATGAGCGGTATGGCTGCACCAGTGGGGGGGGCGCCCAGAGCTACCAAGCCAAGATCGCAAACTAAGAGAGGTGAAGCTGCATTAAGTGAGCGGCTGGCTGGGATCTTGGTGAAAAGCCCAACTCTGTGGAGTTTATTAGGCGCAGAGTTGCGAGCGCAGGCCCTAACACACGTTGCAACTCTGGGTCTTCTTGGCACATTGATGCTGCTATTAGAGGCGCAAAGTTGCGCCGATGCAGAAGAGGTGATTGCGCGCTGGCCGGATGAAAATTCCTACGAGGCCGTTATTGTTTTGGCAAAAAAACCTTCCGCCTTAGATGTTGTGGCGCTGGAAAAAGAATTTGTCGAAGGCTTAGCCCACCTAGTGAAAACCCATGAGTCGGCCCAACGCAGAGCACAGCTTGCGCAACACAATGACCCAAATATAAATGATCTGCGCAGTTTTGTGCGCCGACCTAGCGGGCCTGAAGAGAGTTGATGCACTTTTTGTGGGGAAACTGTTGCCGGTGAGGTTGGGCTCTCAATGGTTAAATTTCACAGCCCTCAGAGCCATTTCTGAACGCAAAGATTGCAGCAAAAGGTGGCACCATTGATGGCTCGGCGGTATAATCCTTTTCTACCTCAGTACTTAGATCCACTCAGGTAAGAGCGTCGAGAGCAGCCCAACAGCGTATACGTGAGGCGGTTAAATAAAGCCCCTCAGACACGCGACTTCTTGTTCTACTCCTCTTATCTATTAGTTCTTAGACGAAAAGCCCTTTTTTGAAGAGTGTATGTAGAGTTTTTATATAGCGTTGTTATAAAAATACTACACAAGGTGTTGTTTCGCTTAGATCATTTAGTTGGATAGCTGCCAGTTCAATTGAGGTGAATGAACCGGCGGAAGTGCCCCGTGTATCTACACAGATCTTTGCAGATCTATGACATCCGAGAGATGAAAAACTATGAGTACTCAAATTTCCACCGAACAGCAGCAGTCACGCCTCAAAGACCTTATTAAAAAAGGTAAAGAGCAGGGCTTTTTAACTTACGGCGAAGTGAACGATCACTTGCCTGATGATATTTCTGATCCTGAGCAGATCGAAGACATTATCCGCATGATTAATGACATGGGCATCACTGTTTATGAAACAGCGCCCGATGCCGATGAATTACTCTCCAATGAAGAAAATACCGCGGATGAACTAGCTGCGGAAGAGGCTGCTGCGGCGCTAGCTGCGGTAGAGACCGAAGCTGGTCGTACAACAGATCCAGTACGTATGTATATGCGTGAAATGGGCACCGTTGAGCTACTCACCCGAGAAGGTGAAATTGCTATTGCTAAGCGTATTGAAGAAGGCATTAGAGATATTTTGACAGCGCTTGCCTATTACCCAGGTACCGTCAGCTACTTGCTTGATACCTACGCAGAAGTAACTAAAGAGGAAAAGCTTGCCGATTTGTTAGTAGGTTACTTAGATCCTACGGACAATGTCCCTGCAGCCACTCAAGTAGGCCAAGAGCCTAAGAAGCCTGAGCCAGCGTTAAATGCAGATGGTACCCCCGCTTTGAATGCGGATGGCACGCCAGTAGTTGCCGAGGAAGAGGAAGAGGAAAACAAGGGCCCAGATCCCGTTGAGGCTAAGAAGCGTTTTGCATTGCTTAAGCGCCAATACAACAAGTCTCTAAAAATTATTGAAGAGAAGGGCGCTAACAGTAAAGAATCTGAAGCGCAGATGGTGAAGTTAGCTGAAGCCTATTGCTGCTTTAAGCTAGTGCCAAAGCACTTTGATCGCATGGTAGCTATGGCGCGCGAGGCGCAAGGTATTGTTCGTCGACATGAACGCATTATTACAACAGCTGTTGTTCGTCGCGCACGGGTGCCTCGTGATGTATTCCGCAAAGAATATATTGGCAATGAGATCAGCGTGAGCTGGATCAACAAGATTTCAAAGAGCAAGAAAGAGTATGCGACTGGCTTAGAAAATCAGCGTGAAGATATTTTGCGCTCACAGAAGAAAATGAAAGCCCTGAGCAAGATATCTGAACTCAGCATAGTCGAGATCAAAGATATTAATCGCCGCATGTCGCTAGGCGAGGCAAAAGCCCGCCGAGCGAAAAAAGATATGGTTGAAGCCAACCTGCGTTTGGTTATTTCTATTGCGAAGAAATACACCAACCGTGGTTTGCAGTTTTTGGATCTGATCCAAGAAGGCAACATTGGCTTAATGAAGGCGGTTGATAAGTTTGAGTATCGTCGTGGTTATAAGTTTTCAACTTATGCAACATGGTGGATTCGTCAGGCGATTACGCGCTCAATTGCGGACCAAGCCAGAACCATTCGTATTCCAGTGCACATGATAGAAACCATCAACAAGCTGAACCGTGTTTCGCGGCAGATGTTGCAAGAGATGGGTCGTGAGCCAACGCCAGAAGAACTTGGCGAGCGTATGGAAATGCCCGAAGATAAAGTGCGCAGAGTGTTAAAAATTGCCAAAGAGCCCATCTCCATGGAAACGCCGATTGGCGATGATGAAGATTCGCACTTGGGTGACTTCATAGAAGACAGTACAATTGGCTCGCCGATTGACCTAGCGACAGGCGAAGGTTTAAGAGAAGCGACTAAAGATGTGTTGGGTGGGTTAACTGCTCGCGAAGCGAAAGTACTGCGCATGCGCTTCGGTATTGATATGAATACCGACCACACTCTAGAAGAGGTTGGTAAGCAATTTGATGTCACGCGTGAAAGAATACGTCAGATTGAGGCTAAGGCTTTGCGCAAATTGCGTCACCCTAGCCGCTCAGAACACTTACGCAGCTTTCTTGATGAAAGCGTGGAAGGGGGTAAGGGCAGAAATAACGTTTAGGCGTAAACTGCTTTTGCATTGAGGAAGCTTATCCTAGTAGTGACTGGTCACTGCTGAACGGCAAAGTTGTCACAGGTTATGCAATAATTGGGTAACAGTGACGGCAGTTTGAACGGTACGCCGGTCAAACAGACGATAGCGATTTGATATGGGGCCTATAGCTCAGTTGGTTAGAGCAGTGGACTCATCAATAAAGGTGCGCCTGACACCGAAAGGGTCAGGATGAACGGGATGAATTCAGGGAAACCGTAGCGAACCAGCCTTAATAGCGGGTACGCCGGCAATCCTGAGCCAAGCCGACAGTACACTGTCGGAAGGTGCAGAGACTACCTGAGAGCTGAAACTTAGTTTTGATTTAGTTTTAATTTGGTTTAAACATTTTTAAAACAGTGTTTAAACGGAGTTAAAAAATTAAGTTAGAAGAAGATTCAAGTGCTCTTAATAACAGGCCAGAGCGTCCCGCTCCCTAACGAAACTTAGAACTAAGTAACTTAGTATTAAGGTGGCGAGGGAGGTGAGATAGTCCGCACATTGTCGAAAGGCAGTGAGAATGTGAATCCATTGGTCCCAGGTTCGAGTCCTGGTGGGCCCACCATATCAAAAGACGAAAGACGAAAGACGAAAGACGAAAGACGAAAGACGAAAGCCCAAAGCCAAGAGGCTGAAAAGCTTCTAAAAGAAGTCAGAAAGAAGCGCTCAAGCAATCAGACAAAGCAAAATGAGCCAAATCGTTTACCTAGGTAGATGGTTTTTTGTTGCTTTGAAGATCTGCAAAGCATCTGACGAAGGTAGAGGCGAATTCATTTTCGCCGCTCCTTTTTCACACTACCTCTAAAAAACTGTTAAGCATTCTACTGCTAGCAAATCTATCTAACTTGGCGAATGCTACGGAATGCAGAGAAGCCTATTTCGATGCTTTCTTACTGGATCATTTTACAGGTTGGAAAGAAACCGCAACTCGAATAGATCATGAAGGTGTCTTCGTACGTCTATTTGATCCAAATTTAGTGACCAAGAGTTTCAATTCCAAAATCAGTGCTAGTTATTGTGTATCGTTTCATTGTGATGAATTAGTGGCAGTGTTTGGGAAATATTCTTTTTCCACTCTAAGCATAGAATGGGGCACAGCAGAGTTTCCGTCTGTAGAGCGGTCAATTATATTTGAAGACTCTCGCGGGGTTTCTTGTGTAGTTTTCCATGCAGGAGGAGAGGAATTTAGGGAAGCCGCAGAGAATCGAGCTGATGGTCTCTTGAAGCGAGCAGAGGATTTTGTAGAAAAATAGAACGCTAAAGGAGACACATAGAGCCTTGATAAAAGGTTTATGGCCCAAAAACTGTAGATTCGCTGTGCGGCAGTGAACTCCATTGCTGGGCTTACCCCAGAGTGACGTCACTCTCAGGTAAGCGTGCCTTGCGAATATTAGCCCTGCATAAACGCTGTTACGTAAGCTGGCAATTCAGAAACCGCAATTCTTTCTTGCGCCATGGTATCGCGGTTGCGAATGGTTACGGTGTCATCCTCTTCAACGGTCTGAAAATCCACTGTAACGCAAAGTGGTGTGCCCACTTCGTCGTGACGTCGATAACCTTTACCAATATTACCCGTGTCCTCATAAAAGATTCGGCCTAAGCCAAGCTTCATTAGATCTTTCTTGATCGCCTTCGCTTTGTTGACTATGCCCTCGTGATTTCGCTTCAGAGGCAAAATTGCCACCTTGATCGGTGCCAAGTGTGGCTTGAATGACATGACCGTTCGTTCAGAACCGTTCTCCAAAGTCTCCACTTTGTATGCCTCATTCATAATTGCTAACACGCCGCGATCTACGCCAGCTGACGGTTCGATAACATAAGGAATATGCCATCGTTTGTTCTCCAGATCTTGCATCACCAGTTTGGCATTTGAATCTGTATTCGGCTCAACCTTAGACGTGATGTCGTAGTCACCTTGATTCTTCGTATGTGAACCTAGGTCGAAGTCTGTTCTGTTGGCTATGCCCTCTAATTCCTCAACGCCATGTGGAAATCGGTACATCACATCTATTGTGGCTTTACTGTAGTGCGCCAGCTCATCTGCGGGCACGTGGTACAACTCTAAGTTGTCTGAATCTACGCCTTGCTCAGCCCACCAAGCCAGTCGTGTTTCCACCCAAGTTTTGTGCCACTCCTCGTCCTCTCCCGCCATGACGAAGAATTCGAGTTCCATTTGTTCAAACTCTCTTACCCTGAAGATAAAATTGCGCGGTGTGATTTCGTTACGAAATGCTTTACCTATTTGCGCTATGCCAAAGGGTAATTTGGGCGATGTTGAGTCCACTACATTTTTGAAGTTGGTGAAGATCGCTTGGGCAGTTTCTGGACGTAGGTAGGCAAAATTACCCTCATCATCCTGCACAGGACCCACCTGGGTCTTAAACATTAAGTTAAAAGGTCGTGGCTCAGTTAAATCTTCTGAATTGCAGCCTGGGCAAGTGTTGCCCTCTAAGTGATCTGCGCGCCAGCGGCTTTTACAGGTTCGGCAATCTACTAACGGATCAGTAAATGTGGCTTCGTGACCAGAGTGCCGCAGGGTGGTTGGGTTGGTCAAAATTGCCGCGTCTAACCCTTCAATATCGTCGCGCTCGTAAACCATAGCCCGCCACCAAGCAGCTTTAAGGTTGTTTTTCAGCTCCACACCCAGGGGGCCGTAGTCGTAAACGCCTTGCAGTCCGCCGTAAATATCACTGGATTGAAAAATAAAGCCTCGGCGTTTCGCCAAAGACACCAACTCTTCCATAGATTGTGCGGTCACGATTCTTTCCTATCGAAATAATTTATTAGGTTGCTAGCTCACAATAATACTTGCTCGCTGAGCGCGGCACTATAAACCAAATCAAGCAAAACGTATCTAATCAAGGGATTAGGTCAGTAAAAAAGTGGAAATTGTGGGCGTATTTTGTTTTGCTCCCCCATCGTAAATTCAATCTCCGTAAATATAGGCCATGCGTATGACCAGTAACCTTTTCGACCTCTCCAATAAAGTCGCTCTCATAACCGGTTCCAGTAAAGGTATTGGGCGTGCTATCGCCGAAGAAATGGCGCGACACGGCGCCAAAGTGGTGATCAGCAGTCGTAAATCGGATATCTGTGAAGAGGTCGCCAATGCCATTAATAGTGAGGTAGCCGGGGACGACAGCAATACCACTGGTGGCGCCGTAGCCATACCTGCAAACATCAGCCACAAAGAAGAGCTGCAGCGCTTGGTAGATACCACGCGCGAAAAGCTGGGCAAAATCGATATTCTAATTTGCAACGCTGCGGTGAATCCTTACTACGGTTCAATGCAAGACCTGCCCGATGAAGCTTTTGACAAAATTTTGGGCGTTAACATCAAATCTAACCATTGGCTGGTGAATATGGTGCTGCCGGAAATGCGCGAGCGCAAAGACGGTTCAATTATTATTGTTTCCAGTATTGGTGGTTTGCGCGGTAGTCCCGTGCTTGGCGCTTATTGCATATCTAAAGCGGCGGATCTGCAACTGGTACGCAACCTTGCGACAGAGTATGGTCGCGACAACGTGCGGGTGAACGCTATATCTCCAGGGTTGGTGCGTACAGATTTCGCCAGAGCGCTATGGGAAGATCCAGAAGTTTTAAAGGTGCGCACAGCGGGCGATCCGCTTAAGCGTATTGGTGAACCTCGTGAAATTGCCGGGGCTGCGGTTTATTTGGCGTCGTCGGCGGGTTCTTTTACCACTGGGCAAAATTTTGTCGTTGATGGTGGTGCCACCATCAGCTAAAGCCGCTTGCTACTTTTTGCAACTATTTGAAACGACAACAAAGACATAGAAGCCGCATAGGCTTGTGCACTGTTAAAGGAAATTAGATATGACTGACTCGATGATTGATGAGCGCCGTTGGTGGGCTAAAGCAATACTGGTAGGGGGCGTTGTGGCGGTCTGTTGTGTTTTGGTGGGTGCAATAGGCGTGCGCATTGGCTTATGGCCCTACGGCACGGGCTTTACGTTTCTGACTGGCGCTGCGGTTTTGTCAGTAATGGGCTTGTTTTTGGGCATCATTGCTTACGCGGTATGTTTGTCTAAAGGTCTGAAGGCCGAGCGTTCAGGCATCTTAATTGGCATTTTGTTGAGTGCAGTGATCCTTGCCCAGTTGGGTGTTCAGTATTCGGCAGTTACTTCTCATCCGGTCATTCATAATATTTCTACGGACACTGTAGAGCCGCCAGTTTTTAATAAGTTGGTGGCTATTCGCGAAGCGGAAGGTGCAAACCCACTGGCCTATGACGCAGAGGTCTTAGCTGAGCAACAACAGACCGCGTATCCAGAAGTTAAAACTTTGGTTAGCTCGCAACCAACAAATGTCTTGTTCAATCAAGCGATGGTTGTTCTGCAAGATTTAGGTCTAGAGATTGTTAACGAAGATACCGCCGCCGGCATGATTGAAGCAACCGCGACAACATTCTGGTTTGGTTTTAAAGATGACGTTGTTGTGCGAATTCGTTCAACGGCCAATGGTTCCATTGTCGATGTTCGCAGCGTATCCCGGGTTGGAAGGTCCGATTTAGGGGTAAACGCTAAGCGCATTCGCGCTATTTTGAACGGCATAGAAAGCTAACTTAGCGGCTGATTTTTAAGCTTCGTAGGTTCCATACAGCGTAAGTTTGAGCAGAATCTCGGCGGCTCCAACAAGTGTTGCTGAGACTCTGAAGTTGAAACGACCGTATTCCACCCTCTGGAATGCGGTAGCGCCCTCGCAAGTGCGCACTTGCGAAAAAACTGTCTTCCAACCCCTCGATCTATAGCCCTCTGGCCGCTCCGCGCCATGGGTCGGTATCTAAGTTAACGCACAAGTGGTAATCATTTCCTGCGCATTGGTCGCTCTCTAGTCGCTATCTATTTCTGGGCGTGGTAACAAAGCTGAACCCGCTTACTTGATAGAGAAAGTACAGGGTGAAATTTTATTGCGCTACAGGGTCGTGCGGCGGGTCTTAGGCATCGGCAGAGCGTCTTTTGGAGCAATGAATAATAGACATTAGGATGCGCAAGTTTTTTATTGCGCTTGCTATGGAGCGCTTTATGAGGATAGGAGAACGTTGATATGAAATCACTTAAAGTGAAGGATTGTATGGCTGCAGATTTGGTAACGTTTACCTTAACGACCAATGTTGTAGACGCAATGGACCTGCTGCTTAAGCATGGCATTTCTGGCGCGCCGGTAGTTGATGAAGAGGGCACATTGGTAGGCATTGTGTCGGAGGTAGATCTGATACAGGTAGTTGTGCAAGACAGCTACTATAATGAGCCGGTGGGTATTGTCGCTGACTTTATGCGCTCTAATGTTGAAACGGTGACATCAGATACCGACATATTTACCCTCGCTGAAAAATTTATCAGAGAACATAGACGTCGATATCCGGTGGTGGATGGGGGGGTTCTAGTGGGTCAAATTTCGCGCAGAGACGTACTGCGCGCGGCCTCTGACTTTCGTCCAAAAGCCGCAATTTAGGATCAGGTGTCGCAGCTTGGTAGGCCAGCTATAGATTCATCTAATGCTATCTATAGCTTTGCTCTGATGATTTCATTGACCTGTTGGGGGTTGGCTTTACCTTGAGTCATTTTCATAACTTGGCCGACAAAAAATCCGAGCATTTTATCTTTGCCATTACGTAACTCTTCAAATTGCGCAGGATTATCTTCAATGAGTTTTTCGATAATGCGGGTCAATTCTCCATCATCGCTGACTTGGGCCAGATTCATTTCTTTGATCAGCGCATCAACATCCTGACTGCTATCGGCTTTATTCCATAAGCCATCAAACAATGTCTTGGCTGTTTTCGAGGACAGTGTTTGATCGTCCAAACGGGTAATGAGTACTGCTAATTGGGCAGCTGAAACTGGGCTTGCGCTGATCTCAAGGCTATTACGATTTAGGTAGGCTGACAGATCGCCCATGATCCAATTGGTCGCTTGCTTTGCATTATTGCAGGCGTTAACCGCCACTTCAAAAAATTCCGAGCGGTCTAGGTCGCTACTTAAAGCGCGGGCATCGTATTCAGAAAGGCCTAGTTGCTCTACGTACCGCGTACGTTTTGCGTCAGGTAACTCCGGCAGCGTCAGTGCAATTTTATCAACAAGTGCTTGGCTGAAGGTTAAAGGCAATAGGTCAGGGTCTGGGAAGTAGCGGTAGTCTTCGCTGAATTCCTTACTGCGCATAGAGCGTGTTTCATCTTTGTCTGGATCGAAGAGGCGGGTTTCTCTTTCAATGATTCCGCCGCTTTCTAAAACGTCGATCTGCCGACCAATTTCATAGTCAATTGCGCGTTCTACGAAGCGAAAGGAATTAATGTTTTTGATTTCCGTGCGTTCGCCAAATTCTTCCTGCCCATACGGACGAACAGATACGTTGGCGTCACAACGCATGCTGCCCTCGGCTAGGTTGCCGTCGCAGATTTGTAAGTAGCGTACTAACGTGTGCATTTGGCGGAAGTAAGCAGAAGCTTCTTTCGCTGTGCGGAAGTCGGGTTCAGAAACAATTTCTAATAGGGGTGTGCCGGTACGATTAAGGTCTACGCCCGTTTGCCCCGGAAACAAATCATGAATGGATTTGCCTGCGTCTTCCTCAAGGTGTGCTCGGGTAACACCAACAGTGCGCTCTGTCCCATCTTCTAAGGCGATGACAATAGAGCCTTCACCAACAATGGGGGTTTCGAATTGGCTGATTTGATACCCCTTAGGAAGGTCGGGGTAAAAATAATTTTTCCTGTCGAAAACAGAATGCAGATTAATTTTGGCGCCAATGGCTAAGCCAAACTTGATCGCCATTTCTACAGCGCGTTCATTGAGTACGGGTAGCACGCCGGGTAAACCCAAATCTACAGCGCACGCCTGAGCGTTCGGTTCGGCGCCATAGTGGGTGCTGGCACCGGAAAAAATTTTACTATTGGTGGCTAGCTGAACGTGGATTTCTAGCCCAATCACACTTTCCCAATTCACGCTGTTTCTCCTGGGTGACGTTGATGCCAATCCGTAATCTGTTGGAACTGCGCGGCTACAGAAAGAATTGTATCTTCGCGAAATGCCGGGCCTATGAGTTGCATGCCGATCGGTAGATTGTTTACAAAACCGCATGGCATCGATAACGCCGGCAGTCCGGCGAGGCTGGTAGGTACCGTGTATAGATCTTGCTGATACATGGCCACCGGATCTTGGGCATGTTCGTTCAGCCCAAATGCGGGTGTCGGGCTGGTTGGCGTCATTAGCAGGTCTACTTCTTCAAAAACTTTATTGAAGTCGTTGGAAATCAATCTGCGGATTTTTTGCGCCTTAATGTAGTAGGCATCAAAATAGCCCACCGAAAGAGTATAGGTGCCGGTTAAAATTCTACGCTTAACTTCCTCGCCAAAGCCCTCGCTTCTGGAGCGCTCGTATAAATCTTGTAGTGACGTAGGATTTTCGCAGCGGTGTCCATAGCGTACGCCATCGTAACGTGACAAGTTCGTTGAAGCTTCAGCGGACGCCAATACATAGTAGGTAGGTATTGCCGCTTGAGTGTGGGGCAGGCTTACCTCTTTAAATGTGTGGCCGTTTTTTGCGAGCTCGGCTTGGGCCGCCGCAATGACGTCAGCATTGGCTAAATCGGCGAAGTACTCTTTGGGCAAGCCGATGGTTAGCGGACGATCTAACTTGGGTATGCCGTTGTGGGCAATGGCTTTTAGCCAATCGTCTTCGCGATTCGCGCTGGTTGAATCACGCGGATCAAAGCCAGACATGTAGCTCAACATTAGGCCTGCGTCTTCTGCAGTTCTGGTCATTGGGCCGGCTTGGTCAAGACTAGAGGCGAAGGCAATCATGCCGTACCGAGAAATTCTTCCGTAGGTGGGTTTTAAACCTGTGATGCCGCAGAACGCTGCGGGCTGACGAATGGACCCGCCGGTGTCTGTGCCTGTTGCGCAAGCAACCAAGCCGTCGGCTACTGCTGCCGCAGAACCACCTGAGGACCCACCGGGCACTTTGGATCGATCCCATGGGTTGGTCACAGGACCAAAAAAACTGTTTTCATTGGAAGAGCCCATAGCGAACTCGTCCATATTGGTTTTACCTACAGTGACAATTCCCGCAGCGTTGAGTCGCTCAACCATAGTTGAGTTGTAAGGTGCGCTGAAATTACTGAGCATTTTTGACCCGCATGTGGTCAACAGGCCTTCGGTACAAAAAATATCTTTGTGGGCAATTGGAATGCCTGTGAGCGGTGTGGCGTCGCCGTTGGCTCGCTGCGCGTCTGCGGCTTTTGCCTGCGCTAGTGCATGTTCGCGAGCAATTGTGATGAAGCTATTGCTCTGCGTGTTTCGCTGTTCAATATCGTCTAGATGGGCGTTGGTGAGTTCTACGCTGGTATATGTGCCGGCTTCTAAGCCAGCGCTCATGTCTCTTAACGATGCAAATTTTTCTATAGTCACGATTTAATCTACCACCCGAGGCACTAAGTAGTAGCCGTCTTCAGTTTTTGGGGCATTGTTCTGGAAGGCTTCTCGCGAATCAGTTTCTGAAACCACATCAGCGCGCAAGAGTTGCTCAGAATCCAGTGGGTGCGAGAGGGGTTCAATGCCATCTGTATCAACACTCTGCATGGCATCAATCATGGCAATGATATTTTGCAACTCTTGCGCGGTACTTGCATGGCTGGATGATGGAATGGCTAACCTGCCTAAGCGTGCAAGGTGAGTTACGTTGATTTCTGTATTGTCTTGATCGGTCATATGCGATTCATTCACTGTGGTTTGTGAGCGTCATTATTGGGTCGGTGCATAGTGTAAACCAGGACCTAGAAAAATGCTGAATTGTTGTCAATTGCAACCTCAACCCCGCCTGAGCATAGAGCGCATTTGCCCGGACATTGATCAGCTTATTTAGCAGGCTAATCTGTTTTTTTGGATTGTTTGGGGAGTTTTACGGTTTGGACCGTTCTCAGCCACGTTAGGCCGGTATTTTTGATATCAAAATAACCGGGTATTTGTTCACCGATTCCGTGCTTTTGTCCGTCTTAATGCATATTATGGTCGTTTATCTCTAGCTAGAGGCCGTAATGCTGAAGAATTTCCGTGGGCTGTTTTCTCGCGACTTGTCGATTGATTTAGGCACCGCAAATACGCTGATTTATGTGCGCGATCAGGGCATCGTTTTGAACGAGCCTTCCGTGGTTGCGCTGCGCATTAGCGGCAACCAAAAGAGCGTCGCCGCCGTTGGCTTAGATGCTAAGCGCATGTTGGGTAGAACCCCCGGCAACATCACCGCAATCCGTCCATTGAAAGATGGCGTTATCGCCGATTTCTTGGTGACGGAAAAAATGCTCAAGTACTTTATTGCCAAGGTACATGAAAATTCTTGGATTAACCCTAGCCCCAGAGTATTGATTTGCGTGCCGTGCAAATCCACAGAAGTGGAGCGACGTGCCATTCGTGAGAGCGCGCTCTCCGCAGGTGCCCGGGATGTCCGTCTAGTGGAAGAGCCTATGGCTGCAGCAATAGGCGCGGGTCTACCGGTTCACGAAGCCGTCGGCACCATGGTTGTAGATATCGGCGGTGGTACTACGGAGATTGCCATTATCTCGCTGAACGGCGTTGTGTTTTCTGAGTCTGTTCGCGTGGGCGGTGACCGTTTTGATGAGTCTATTGTTTCATTTGTGCGACGCACACAAGGCAGTTTGATAGGTGAAGCAACAGCAGAAAGAATTAAGCAGGAAGTAGGCGCGGCATATCCGCAAAAAGACATCAGAGAAATTGATGTGCGGGGCCGTAACCTAGCGGAAGGTATTCCGCGGAGCTTTACTCTGAACAGCAACGAAATTTTAGAATCCTTGCAAGAACCCTTGTCCATGATTGTTCAGGCAGTGAAAGGGGCGTTGGAGCAATGTCCGCCAGAACTGGCCTCGGATATTGCTGAGACGGGGATGGTCCTCACTGGCGGCGGCGCGCTATTGCGAGACCTAGACGTTCTACTTGCTGAGGAAACAGGTTTGCCAGTGATTATTGCGGAAGATCCATTGACCTGTGTTGCCCGAGGTGGCGGTAAGGCATTGGAACTGATGGATCAGACTGGAAATGCCGACTTGCTCTCAACGTCCTAGTGGCGCTGAAAATACCATCCATCACATAGTTGGTAACGTTCGGGGTGTTGAAATGCACTGTAATGGCGCGTGCAGAATTAAATGGTGTTGTGCAAAAGCGATACCCTGATTTGGCTCAGGTGTCGGTGCTTACAGCGCTAATGTTGTAGAGATTCGAGATTGAACCCGCGGTAATGCCAGAGGATGTGGCACCTATGTTTTGTCACTGATACAAGTGGTCGTGTTAACCGTGATAAGCCCTAACAAGCCGTAAGATGAGGGAGCTCTAAAATTAAGACTCTGTTTGCGAAGCAGTCCGGTGCAGGCTTTATTCTGCTAAGCCTGCTTGGGCTATCTTGCGCTCTTATTTATTTAGACTCTTTTTGGAAGCAATCTTTCGACACACAAAATCCCACCTCCGTAACCGCAGCGCAAACCTTGAAAGAGACCCGCGCGACACTCTCAACGCCAGCTTCCTTTATTTATATGATCGCGGAAGCGCCGTATTTGGCTACTGACAATGTGCAAGATTTGGCGTCTGACCGCTCATTTTTGCAAGAACAAAACCGGCAAATGAAAGAAATGTTGGCGAAGCAGTCGCTACAGGTTCAACGCTATGAAGCTTTGAAGTCTGAAAATGATCGACTGCGTGAATTGCTTGGATCACGTAAGAAACTACCTGGCAATGCGGTGATTGCAGAAATTATTGGCTCGGTACCCAACCCCTATACCCACCAGGTTTTTATCGACAAAGGCAGTGCTGATGGCATTGTTGATGGGTTGGGCGTGGTAGATGCTCAGGGTTTATTTGGTCAGGTGGTTAGTGTGGGGGAATACACGAGCCGGGTGCTTTTACTGATAGATCGTGACCATGCAGTACCGGCTCGCATAAATCGCACGGGTGCTCGATTGATAGCAGGTGGTACCGGCGAAGAGGAAACACTTTTGTTGGAGAACGTGCCCATATCCACAGATGTTGTAATTGGTGACCTTATTGAAACGTCCGGCTTTGGTGGTCGATTTCCTGACGGTTACCCTTTGGGGTTAGTCTACTCTGTTTCCAATGGCTCTGGTTTGACCTATGCACAGGTCGAAGTCAGACCGAGTGCTCGACTGAACAGCACCGGTCACGTCCTAGTGATCATGCCAGATATAGAGCGCAACGACTCTCTGGAACGCAGCGCTAATCTCTCGACCAACGAGGTATTCGCGCAATGAGTTCTCCGGCCGTGAGTATAGTGCTGACATTCAGCGTGTTGTTGAGCTTTGTATTCGCTGTAGCCCGATTGCCGGGTGAATCCGTCACCTGGCTTTCCTATGCCCGCCCTCAATGGATTTTGTTGATTTGCTTTTTTTGGGCGCAGCAACTGCCCTATCGCAAAGGACTGCTTTTCGCCCTGTTGTTCGGCGCATCTCGGCAATCGGATGATCAAACCACCTATCGTCGGGGTATCATTTTAAGTTGGGTATCGGGCCTCTTTGTCGATGCGCTATTGAATGAACCTTTTGGTCTAAATGGCGCTATCTTTGCCTCATTAACGTTCTTCGTTTGGCGATTCCATCAACGTCACCAAATGCATTCGGTTGTGCAACAAACAATGATGATATTCCTAATTGTTTTCTTTGCTGAGGTGTTTCGCGCCTTTGTGATGCATCTAGTTGCTGATCAACCCTGGGATATTTTGCCGCTCACCGCTGCCCTCTCCAGCGCAGTGTTGTGGCCGTTTCTAAGCCGATTCTTATTACGCCTGATCGGCCCCGGATACAATTAGTGGGTGACTATTCGCCTATGCAACTAATACTTTCGTCAAGTTCTCCGCGTAGAGCGGACTTGCTTAGGCAGATGGGTCTAGAATTTTCAGTTAGCACTCCTGATGTAGATGAAACCCCTGTGCAGGGTGAGGCGCCTGAAACGTATGTCGCAAGGCTGGCGCTGAGTAAATCTAAAGCTGGATGGACTAGAGGCGCTGTTGCGCTGGGTGCGGACACCATAGTAGTGCACGAGGGAAGGCTGATGGGTAAGCCCGCTGATGCTGAAGAGGGGGCGTGGATGTTGCGCTGCCTTTCTGCACAGACCCATCAGGTAATGACTGGCGTTGCACTCTATGATGGCAAGCGTAGTGAGTCTGTGGTGGTTGTCAGTGAAGTATCATTTCGAAAAATTACGTCAGCTGAAGCTCATGCTTATTGGCAGTCAGGTGAACCAAAGGATAAGGCTGGCGGCTATGGTATTCAGGGTCTGGGTGGGGTCTTTTGTGAAAAAATAGCGGGCAGCTATACCGCGATAGTTGGTCTGCCTGTGCATGAAACGGAAAATCTGCTGCGCAGTTTTGACTTTGATACTTGGGCCATGCGCGCTAATGTCTGAAGAATTACTGATTAACGTTAACTCCTTCGAGACGAGAGTCGCGTTGATCGCCGGTGGTGCGCTGCAAGAGATTCATATGGCCCGCTCAAGTGGGTACAGTGCCACCGGCAACATATATCTTGGTAAGGTAGTTCGCATTGTGCCCGGCATGCAGGCGGCCTTTGTAGATGTGGGCCTTGAACGCCCCGGATTTCTCCACGTATCAGATATCCAATCCTCTTTGCTGATATCCGCTAACGATGCAGCTCACGATACCCCGAACAAAAATAGGCCAACTATCCGCAGTCTTCTGCACGACGGACAAACTGTTCTCGTTCAGGTGGTTAAAGATCCGCTGGGCACTAAAGGACCGCGACTAACAACTCGGATCGCCATTGCAGCCAAGTTTCTGGTGCTAACGCCCTATGAAAATCATGTAGGGATATCTCAGCGCATTGAGGACGAGGGCCAGCGGGCCCGCCTCTACAAATCGTTGCGGCCACTGGTAGAAACAACAAATACGGGTGTTATCGCTAGAACGCTCAGCGAGGGCGCAGAAGAACGTGTGCTACTTGAAGACTTCGAATTACTGCAGCGTGTTTGGTCGAATATTCAACTTGATCTAAAAACGCTGCAAGCGCCCAACGCGGTTTACACAGAACTGCCTATTCAAAATCGGCTTATTCGTGATTTAGTGGGCAAGGCAACCACGCGTATCGCTGTAGATGATCAAGTAACATTCCAGCGTATCCAGGAATATATGCAGACCTATGCGCCTGAATATTTACCCCGATTGTTTTCTTATCAGGACGACGTACCGATATTTGAGCGCTATGCCGTTGATGGAGAAATTGCCAGAGCCTTAGCGCCTACTGTGCGTTTGCAGAGCGGCGGGTCTTTGGTGATTGAGCAGACGGAGGCCCTGGTCAGCATAGATGTCAATACCAGCGGATTTGTTAGCGGTATAGATCTTGAAGAAACTGTTTTTAAAACTAACTTAGAGGCGGCTCAAAGTATTCCTAGACAACTTCGGTTGCGTAATTTGGGCGGCATAATTGTTATTGATTTTATCGACATGCTTGAAGCAAAACACAGGCAACAAGTTTTACAGGCTTTACAGCAAGGACTAGAGCTTGATCCGTGCAAAACCTTTTGCGATGACTTCTCGCAATTAGGTCTTGTACTCATGAGCCGCAAGCGAACGCGAAAAAGTTTGGAGCAAACGGTTTGCGAGCCTTGTGACAAATGTTTGGGAACGGGGAGCCTTGTATCTGCTGAATCAACATGTATGGAAATACTGCGCGAAATTTTTGCACGCTACTCTTTGAGCGATAAGCAAGTGGCCGGCCCTGGCGAGTATGTGGTCACCGCGTCCGAGGCGGTGATTGAGCGATTTTTAGATGAGGATGCAAAGTTTCTGGCTCAAGTTTCCGCAACCCTGAATTGTTCAATTAAGTTTCAAACAGACCCTGCCGTGGTTTCGGGAAACTTTGATATTCGATTTTCTGATAATTCGTCTCTTTGAGCGCGACAAGCAAAATCGATATGAATCTAATCCAAGCCAAATTAGTAGGAATGCACGCAGCCGCATTGGTTACTTTACAAGTGTTGTTTTGTCACAACCTTCGGGCTGCTCCTTGTCTAAATTCCCCATTTGGTTATTGTTTGAGTTCGCGATCATGTTTCTTGCGAAGGTGTGGTAAGTGAGTAAGCAGCCCGCCAAAAGCGTCCTAGGTGCGCCGGTTGTGCTACAAAAATTTGTATTCCGCCCGTTAGCCATACTTGTTACTTCTATAGTACTGATCTTAGCGTTAGTTCAGAGTGTGGGTAGAATCAGTGTAGGGTTTGTATCGGACTTCACACCCGAAATTAATACAGCGCTTCAGCCGCTTAATGTAAAAGTTACTGGTGTCTCAACCTCGTGGCGAGGGCTTAACCCTGTAGTGGCAATAGCCAAGCTAGAATTTGGCGCTGGTCATATTGACGCGCTAGAAATCGAAGTGGCTCTAATTGAAAGTATGCGTCAGGCCACTTGGATTCCGGCCCTACTTACGTGGGAACAATTTCACCTTTACGTAGATCAAACAGAAAAAGGTTGGCGGCTACGCAATCAGGGTGACGTTGAGTTGCCATTTGACCTAGAAAGGATCGCCCAAAAAGGTAATCGGATCTTTGGCAGTGTTGAGGTCTATCTGTCTCCGCTTGAAGCTGAGTTACAAAACTATTCCTTAGACTTAGATTTGGCGAACCATGGCAGTGTGCGCTCTGGTCATATGAGTGTGGGGCTAGTAGATAAAGATCTGCAACCGTTAACAATAGGTTATCTTCACAACAGCAATTGGCTGTTTCCGAGTGAGCGGTCGGAAAAATATTTTGCGCAAGGCAGTCTGACTGTTCCAGCTGGACTGATTGCGGATAGCGAGTTTTTGTTATCGCTGAGTAGTGGCTACCTAAACACTTCAGGCGACGTCAAAGCCATTGGACAAACTAATGTGCGTGTTGTGGCTTCCAAGTCGCCGCTGTTAGCTGATAATTTTTCTATAGATTTTGTTCTGCGGCTGCAGAGTTTAGATCATCACTTTGTGGGCGCTTTATCCCAGATTGTATTCGCCAATCCATCCCAGTCCATTGAGTTAACGGAACTTCTTATTCGTCTTAATTTGGACAACGATAATTCACCCTTCGGTGGCGTGAAATCCAAACCTACCCTTGAGGTTTGGTCAGAAACTCAGAACATCGGTAGCGTTAGCGATTTCCTAATAGATACGACAAAAGGGTCACACGTATTGTCGGAATGGTTGGTTGCGCTTAGAGCGTCTGGGGTAGCGCAAAATCTACATCTATTTGTAGACTCTGAATTAGGTTTTGGTTACGCAACTGAGGTAGCCGCGGTGGGATTTCAAGGTTATCGCGGTGTGCCTTCGCTCAGCAATGCTAGCGCAAAGATCTGGGGCGACCCAGGGAATATTGCCATGACAGTGCAGGGTGAAGATATGACTATGCTCTTCCCTGACCTGTTTTACGATGCGTGGCAGTTAGACCGCGCTGTTGGTGAACTTGCGCTTATAGTTCGGCCCGGATATGTAGCGCTGCGCGGTGAAAATATTTTCGCCCAAAGAGGTGTCTCTACAATAGCAGGCGAATTTGCAACCAGCAGGCCTCAAGCCAAATATGAACAAAGAGTAGCCGTTAGGGTGAAAGTGGATACAGCTGGGTTAGATGACGCGCAAAGCTATGTGCCCTATAAGTTGAGTCCCGGTTTATACAACTGGTTGAAAACAGCGCCGGAAAAGGGGCGTTTTGATAATGTTGAATTGGCTCTGCAAAGCCAGATTCATGTTAAACCCGAGCGCAAGTTCGACCGACGATTTGAGATGTCTGGAGATTTTAACTCGGTTCAGGTGAGCTATTTGCAAGACTGGCCGCGCATCTCAAATGCTCGCGGCAGACTTCGAGTGTTAGGGTTAGAAACTGTTTTGGAAGATCTGCAAGGCGAATCATTCGGTATTGAATTTAGTCAAGCGCAGGCGCGGATTGATAAAGCCGGTATTATCTCGATAGATTTCACCGCGGCCCCAACGGGGCAGCGCGTACTAGATTTTATTCGGTCTTCGCCGCTGAAAAAAACCATGGCTTTTATTGAAGACGACTGGCGTGTGATAAGCGAGGGCATTGTTAAAACCACCGCTCATTTGGAAGTGCCGTTAACGCAAAATGGCCCTCTGATTAACAGTGAATTGACTGACGCAACGCCTAATTTGTCAGCGGCCAATTTGGTTGCGAATCTGAGCTTAGACATGTTCGATGTTTCATTAGATCTACCTGGCTATAAGTTAACGGTGCAGGATATTAGCGGCCCCGCCAGTTTCTCTCTCCCTCACCATTTCCATAGCCAGTTAAGTGCTTCAATGTTTGAGCGCCCGGCGGTTATCGCTTCAAGCAGTGATGAGCGATGGTTGAATATTGATATAGATGGACAGATTGGCGCGGAAAAAGTGTTGTACCTTCTTAGCCTTGATGCGCCGACTGTCTTGCAGGGTGAAACTGCATTTTCCTCGCGCTTAAATTTGTCTATGCAAGGTGACGTATCTAATTTGGTTGTCCAAACAGATCTTTTAGGGATGAACGTAGATTTGCCAGCGGAATTTGGCAAAGCGATAGATGAGCCTGAGCAGAGTGAATTTACCTTAAAATTCCTGCCAGAAGGTAGGCAGGTCGGTTGGCAATATAAGAGCACCGAGGGTTGGTTGGTGGTCAATCCAGAGGAAGCCGATAACCCATTGAGTGGCAAATTATTTGGGGCGGTGGGTATTGCCACTGCTGCTCCTGCTTATCAATTGGAGGATCAAACGGAACGTACTGGGCTAAAAGTTGTTGGCCTAATGCCGCGATTAGACCTTGTTGATTGGGTTTCCGAAGAGGGAGAACCTGCAGTTGTTTTACCCTTTGATTGGCAGATTGAAAGTCTTGCTGTGGGCGAATTGATCATTGGGGATTTTGCTTTTGAGGATGTTAGTTTAGATGGGTTGCGCCGGGCAGATAAACTAACCTTTGATCTAAGAGGTGATGCTATTATCGGTCGCCTAGACTTGTCGGATTTGGATGTGCTCGGCATTGATCTAGCATTTTTAAGACTACCGGAAAATGATCAATATGCTGAGGATGGCGTCACTTTAGTTGACCCAATGTCGATAGAAGTTGGCCGTGCATTGCCCCGGGCGAATGTGCGTGTAGGCTCGTTACATCTTGGTGATGAATCATTTGGTGCTTGGGTGTTTAACATAAATCCTGAAGAGGGTGGTGTCCGCTTTGATGTTAAGGCGGTAGACGTCAAAGGGGTGCACATACAAGACAGTGTCGCTTTTTGGGATTTAGATAGCGGTACGTCCTCTTTTTCTGGGGCGGTGCAACTTGATAACTTATTTACTACGCTGCCTGCATGGGGCTACTTGCCGGTTGTGGAAACCGATTTCGCGCGGCTTTCAGGAAATCTTTCTTGGCCGGGCTCGCCTGCTAATCTGAATATCGTTGACAGTGAAGGCGGTGTGACCATCTTGGCGAAAGAGGGCCGGTTTCTTGATGTGGAAGCAGGCCAGGGCGGTCTGCGGCTAGTCAGCCTATTTAATGTGTCGGCTTTAGCAAAGCGCATCAGTCTCGATTTTTCGGATGTGGTAGATGAAGGCATAAGTTTCAGCCGGTTGGCCGCAGAAATCCAAATGGAGGATAAGCAGTTGTCCTTCAATAAAAACCTAATAGTTAAAAGTACCTCTTCCACTTATGAATTAGGCGGCGCCGTCGATTTTCGTAAGGGTACGCTTGAAAACGAAATGATCGTGACGCTTCCCGTGAGTGATAGCTTGCCTTGGTATGCGGCTTATGTGGCAATAGCAAATCCTCTAGCGGGTATTGGTGTTGCTGTTGGAGAGCGTATTTTACGTAAGCCTATTCAGCGCATGAGCAGCGCAAAATTTTCAGTGGCGGGTAGCATAGACGATCCAGAAGTGAAATTTTTGACCCTCTGGGGGCAGTCTATTGACGCAATGCCTGAAGCGGGTGAGCGACTTTCTCCTGATTTACTGGGCCAAGGCAACAAGGATCCGGCGGAAACCCAAGATAAGCTGGAGGCGCAAAAACCACCCAGTGAAGAAGGACCGTTGTTGGACACGGATGCTAAAAAGTGAGTCTTTGCGTTAAAGTAGTAGAGTACGAAATAAAAATGACACCGAGCAATAATTAGATATGAGCGATTTAGTCAACCAAGCAGAAGAAACACTGCTGAAGAGTAAAGGTATGGCCTTTGCTGAGATAGAAGAAACAGTATTCGACTTGCTGAGTCGAGAAATTGACTACGGTGAGGTTTTTGTCCAAAGCACGCGCTCAGAGTCTTTTGGCCTTGAAGACGGCATCGTTAAAGACGGCGCCTTTTCGGTAGATGCGGGTATTGGCGTGAGGGCCTTAGCTGGCGAGAAAACTGGCTTTGCCTATAGTGAAGACATTCGTCTTGATGGTTTGCAACAAGCGGCAAAAGCAGCGCGATCCATTGCCAAGAAAGGCGTTGGCAGAGGCGCGCCAGCTTTTAACGCAACTGCGTATCCAGCGCTGTATGAGGGTGTGGATCCAATCTCGAGTCTGTCTGATGCAGAAAAAGTAGTGCTACTGAGACAAGTAGACGGCATCGCCCGGGCTGAGGACGCCCGGGTTAAAGAGGTCAATGTGCGCATCTCAGCTAGCCATGAATCTATGTTGGTCATGGCCAGCGACGGCACCTTGGCAGCGGACATTCGACCTTTGGTGCGCTTAGACGTCTCTGTCATTGTGCAACAAGGTGAGCGGCGCGAACGCGGCAGTGCCGGCGGTGGCGGCAGGCGCAGTCTGTTCTCTTTAGGTGAAGGCGATTGGGCCGGTGACTTGGCCAAAGAAGCCGTGCGTATGGCGTTAATTAACCTAGAAGCCATTGATGCGCCTGCGGGGCCAATGCCAGTGGTGTTGGGTCCAGGATGGCCCGGCGTGTTACTTCATGAGGCCGTGGGCCATGGCTTAGAAGGCGATTTCAATCGCAAGGGCAGTTCCGCATTTTCTGGACGTGTCGGTGAGCAGGTGGCCTCCACGTTATGTACGATCGTTGACGATGGCACTATGCAGGGCCGGCGCGGATCCTTGTCCGTAGATGATGAAGGCACTCAAACGCAGTCTACTGTGTTGATAGAAAATGGGATCCTAAAAGGCTACATGCAGGACAAATTGAATGCCCGCTTAATGAACGTTGCCCCAACGGGGAATGGTCGTCGGCAGTCTTTTGCCCATGTGCCTATGCCGAGAATGACAAATACCTATATGCTGCCAGGGCAGGATTTACCCGAGGATATTCTACGCTCGGTGAAGAAAGGCGTTTACGCGGTGAATTTTGGTGGCGGTTCTGTAGACATCACCTCCGGGCGTTTTGTTTTTTCAGCCACAGAAGCTTATTTAATTGAAGACGGTAAAGTCACTGCACCTATTCGCGGTGCCACGCTAATTGGCAGTGGCCCCGAGGTCATGAACAAAGTGTCTATGGTGGGTAACGATCTCAGTTTAGATGGCGGTGTAGGGGTTTGCGGTAAAGACGGGCAATCGGTGCCCGTGGGTGTTGGTCAGCCGACCCTCAAGGTAGATGAAATAATTGTTGGTGGTACTCAGGCCGGCTAGTGCTTTTTAGTCACTGGCGCTGTCGCGAATAAATTTGAACAAAAGTTTCAGCGCACGCTTGTGTGCATCATTGGCAGGTTCACCATTGTTGGGTTTAGAAGCTGCGGCTTTAACCACAACTTGGCGCAATTGTTGTCTATCAACTTGCGGGTACTGATCGATAAAGTCCTTCATGGTGTCGGGCTGTTTAACTAAGCGATCGCGCCATTGTTCAAGTTGGTGGAAGAAGGTGCGTGCGTCATTAGATTGGCCCTCAAGGTCGGCGAGTTGTTTTTCAAGCGCCTGGGTGTCGATCTTACGCATCAGTTTGCCAATAAATTGCAGTTGGCGACGACCGCCTTCGCGGCTAGAGATACGTTGGTGGGTAGCAATTGCTTCACGCAGTGCTGGCGACATTTGAATGGTTGCCAGTACATCGGGTTTCATTTCGGTCAGCTTTCGACCGACCAGTTGTAGGCGTTCAGCTTCACGTTTGCGTGCGGTTTTGGAGAGGTCTTCAGACATTTTTAACTTTTTTGGAATAGTTCATTGGATTTTATAGATCATCAAACAGAATTGACGGAACTTGTGCAAGATATTCTTACAGAAGCGAACCAGCAAGGTGCGGATCAAGCTGAGGTTTCGGTAAGTATGGATCAAGGACTCGGTGTTCGGGTACGCAAAGGCGAACTTGAAAACTTAGAATTTAATCAAGATCGAGGTTTTGGCATTACGCTTTATTTTGGTCAACGCAAAGGCTCAGCCAGTACGACTGACAGCAGTTTAGAGGCAATTCGCGATACGGTTAAAGCAGCAAAAAATATTGCCCAGCATACTCAGGAAGACGAGTGCAGTGGATTGGCAGATAAAGCCTTGATGCCGACCCAAGCTATGGACTTGGATCTTTATCACCCATGGAAGATTGAGCCTGAAGAGGCCACCCAACTTGCCATCGAGTGCGAAGCAGCAGGTTTGCGAGTGGACGAGAGGCTGGTTAACTCTGATGGGGCTGAGGTGAGCACACAACAAGGGCTAAGAGTTTATGGCAATAGCCATGGTTTTATCGGTAGCTACTCAGGTACTCGGCACAGCCTGAGCTGTGTGCTGATAGGTGAAGACAATAATGGTATGCAGCGCGACTATTGGTATTCCCTAGCGCGCCAGAGCAATGGTCTAGAAAGTGCTATAGCCGTAGGCGAAGAGGCAGGGCGTCGCACAGTTGCCCGGTTGTCACCGCAAAAAGCGCCCACAGGAAATTACCCAATTTTGTTATCACCGCAATTAGCCAGCGGACTCTTAGGTCACCTTCTTGGCGCTATTGGCGGCGGCGCACAATATCGCAAAGCTTCTTTCTTGTTGGACAGCTTGGGTAGCCAGGTGCTGCCTAAGTGGATGAGTTTGAGAGAAGACCCGCATATTTTAGGCAGCTTAGGCAGCGCCTATTTCGACGGCGACGGCGTAGCGACTAGAATTAATGAGTTCGTATCTCAAGGTTCTGTGAGCAGTTACATATTGTCTAACTACTCTGCGCGCAAACTCGACATGCAAACAACGGGTAATGCGGGTGGCGTACATAATTTGGATATTATTGCCCCCGAAACATCACATGCTGATTTACTCAAGCAGATGAATACCGGTCTATTGGTCACTGAATTGATGGGTCAGGGTGTGAACGCTGTAACAGGTGATTACTCTAGGGGTGCTTCAGGGTTTTGGGTTGAGAACGGTGAAATTTTATATCCGGTAGATGAACTCACAATTGCCGGTAACCTTAAAGACATGCTGCTTAATATTGTCGCCATTGGCGACGATGTGGATATGCGTGGCAATATTCGAGCGCCCAGTATCTTGCTAGACGCAATGACCATAGCTGGGCAGTAAGCTTTGCGGCTAGCTGTACACCAGCGTCGCTAAGCCGAGAAAAACGAAAAACCCAGTGATGTCAGTAATGGTGGTCAGCACTACACCGCCGGCAATAGCTGGGTCGATGTTCATTCTGCGCAGCAGACTTGGTAGTAAGCTGCCGGCGATCGCTGCAACCAAAATGGTCACCATCATGGCTGCTGCGATAACGTAACCCAATAACATATCTGCGAAAACGATTGCGGCTGCAACTGCTACCAAAGTCGCCCACAACAATCCGTTTAATGCGGCGACAATAAACTCCCTGTTGAGCATCCAAAGAAGATTGTTTTTGCCGATCTGGCCTGTGGCCTGCCCTCTTATTACCAGAGTGAGGGTTTGGGTGCCCGCAATTCCGCCCATGCTCGCCACCACGGGCATAAGTACAGCAAGCGCTACAACTTTAACAATAGCGTCTTCGAATAAGTGAATTACGCCGGCGGCCATGAGCGCCGTGAGTAAGTTGATGCCCAACCATACGGCTCTTCGGCGTACGGCTTTATGCACCGGGGCGAAGGTGTCCTCGTCAACGTCTAAACCCGCCTGAGCCAAAACGGCCTCTTCTGCGTCCTCTATAATAACGTCAACCACATCATCAATTGTAATACGCCCAACAAGGAGTCCTTCGTCATCTATGACCGGAGCGGAAATTAAATCTCGTTCTGAGAATATTCTTGCCACGGCAGCATCCGTTTCCGATACGTGAATGGCGGGTATATCGCTGTCCATGATTTCTCTAACAATCACAGAGGGGTCTGAGGTGAGTAGTTTGGCTAGTGGCAGCATACCTACGTATTCGTCTGCGCTGTTCACGACGATAAGAGAGTCGGTGGATTTTGGGAGATCTTTGCGTAGACGTAAATATCGCAGCACTAATTCGATTGCATGACGTGGGCGCACGGTGATGGTGTCAGTGTTCATCAGCCCGCCGGCGCTGTCCTCTGGATAAGACAATACTGACTCTACCCGAGCACGATCGCGGGCATCCAAATTCTCTAAAACTTGGGTAGTTATTGTCGCTGGCAGTTGTTGCAGAATGTCAGCAAAGTCATCGGTGTCGAGATTTTCTGCAGCCGCGACCAGTTGCGCGGTGTCCATGGCTTCCAAAAATTCTGCGCGCACGTCCTCACGCAAATACTGCAGGCTTTGGTTGCGTGCGTCGTCGTCCAGTAATTGCCAGATTACCCTTCTGGTACCTGGTTGATTAGCCTCCATGGCCATGGCCACTTCGTTGGGGCGTAGGGAGGCGAGAAGTATTTTGGTTTCGTCTACGCTACTGCGGCCAAGGCCCCTTAGAATATCTTCTAGCTTTTGCTGGTCGCCGCTTATCATTAATCTTCGAGTTCACCAAAACCTGCGTTGATTAGTTCGCACACCTTGAGAAAGGCGTCCTCTTCATCCGCGCCGTCCACGCGCAGAGTAACTTCAGTGCCCATGGGCGCACCCAAAAGCAAGAGCTTCATTATGCTTTTGCCGTCCACTTCGTCACCGTCTGTCGCCAAAGTGATCGCCGCTTCAAAATGTTTGGCGCAATCAACAAGTTTGGACGCAGCTCGGGCGTGTAAGCCGAGGGGGTTAATAATGGTGAGGATGGTTTGCTGCATGGTATCTCGACTGTTTCTCGATGGTTTCTCGATGGTTTCTTGTGTCTCTAGCATTAGATTGCCCGCTGAGCATAGTAGCTGGAACAATGAAAAAGAACAGAAGCATTTTCTTGCCGTGTTCGCTGTAGGACAAAAGGCAGTTCAACAACCTCAATGCGGTAAGTCTGCTCACCAACACGCTAATGGTTAAATGAGGTTTAAGTCAGGATTCGCAAACAGACCCCAGCTCAGGCGCTATTTGATTTTAAGGCGTTCAAGCTCTCTATGTCTGACAAGTACATTCCCGAACTGTTCTTTAAAATAACGGGCGAGTTTTTCAGCCATATAAACACTGCGGTGTTGTCCACCGGTGCAGCCAATGCCAATTGTCATATAAATTCGCTCGTTGGCTTCGAAGCGAGGAATCCAGCGTTTGAGTAGCCCGGATAGTTCGTCGAACATCTCAATCACCATAGGCTGATCGTCGAGATAATTTTCCACCTCTTGATTGAGGCCGGTGAGTGGCCTGAGCTTGGGTTCCCAGTGAGGATTAGGTAAACAGCGCAAATCGAAGACAAAGTCGGTATCTACCGGAACGCCGTGCTTAAATCCAAATGATCGAAACACCAAACTTATAGATGATTCTTCGCGTTGAATTATTCTTTCTTTGATTTGATCGCTAAGCTGTTTTGCGCCTAGGTGAGTTGTATCTATGATTAGGTTAGCAAGATCAGCGACGCTGCCCAGTATCCGCGCTTCCATATCAATGGCTTGGCGAAGATCAATGTCTTTGGTTGTTAGCGGGTGTTTGCGCCGTGTTTCACTGAACCTTTTTACCAGCGATGGACCTAGTGCATCTAGGTAAATGATTTGTCTTTCTATGGCAGCGTTTTCCAACTTCATTAGGATGTCGGGAAATTTTTCCAGCGATCTACTTCTGGCGTCAATGCAAACAGCAAGCTTAGTGCTAGCGGCGTCCTCTTTAAGGTACTCCATGATCAGCGCTTCGAGCAAACTGATGGGTAAATTATCAATACAGTTGTAACCCGAATCTTCTAAGGCTCTAACGGCGGTGGACTTGCCGGAGCCAGAACGGCCGCTGATGATGATTAATTTCATTAGCTGCTATTCGCCACTGCTGCGTTGGACTGCTGTGCTACCTCTTTTTCAATAGCTATCATGGTAGTACGTAATTCCTCGTTAGTGTTAGCTGCCCTAAGTCGTTGGCGAAAATCACTCTCGCCAAAAATATGTGCAAGAACAGAGAGCATTTCTAAGTGTGCTTTGTTTTCCAAAGTGGGGACTATGAGCACAAAAATCAGATCTACTGGTTCTCCATCTATGGATTCGTAGTCGATGGCTTCACTAAGTGAAACAAACGCGCAACGCATTTTCTCACAGTTCATACGGCAGTGAGGAATGGCCACACCGTCTCCTAAGCCAGTGCTGCCAAGCCGCTCTCGTTCGGTCAGTCCATCATAAATCTCGTTTAAAGAACTTTCCTCATCGTTTGCTTCCTCGGCTAGGGATTCCGCCACCAATTGCAGAATTTTTTTGCGGCTGTGTCCAGCAAAGTTACAGTGTACTTGCGCTGGCTCTAGAAGTTCTGCTATTGATGGCATATGTGCAACGGCTCGTTTTGTTCTACGTAATTGTATGGTTAGGTGATCTGTCATTGCGGCCATTGTGACGCGCTACGGTTTTCTCTTTGTGCTTTATTAATTGTCTATCGAGTTTGTCTAAGAGTTGATCTATTGCCGCATACATATCGGATGCTTCGGCATTTGCAAATAACTCAGCGCCTGGTACATGGGCAGTTGCTTCTGCCTGATTAGACAATTTCTCTATGTTTAGGACAACATGGGTTTGTGTGATTTGATCGGAGTGTCTTTCCAGTTTTTGAAACTTTTCTCGAATGTAGCTTTGTAGCGAGTCAGTGAGGTCAATTTGGTGGCCGGTGATATTGAGCTGCATGGCTAATCTCCTTATTTTCCAATGAATCCTTTAGTTTAGTTGCCAGTTGCCTTTGCCAGAATGCTGTCATTGTCTGCCGGATTGCAGGCCAATGCTAGACAAGTTGTTTCCGCTCGTTAGACGGAGGTATCGACAAAGACTCCCGATATTTTGCAACTGTACGTCTTGCAACAGTAATGTTCTGCGCCTTTAATATTACGGCGATTTTGCTATCACTCAATGGTTTTCTTGGATTTTCTTCTGCAGTGAGTTTTTTGATAATAGCGCGTATCGCGGTGCTTGAAACTTCTCCGCCACTGGCTGTGCCGACATGGGATGAGAAAAAATATTTTAACTCAAAAAGCCCTCGAGGCGTAGCCAAGTACTTGCGGTTGGTTACGCGAGAAATAGTCGATTCGTGCAATTCCACTTGCTCAGCAATATCGGCAAGGATCAGTGGCTTCATGGCCTCTGGGCCGTGTTCCAAGAAGCCTTGTTGAACTTCAACAATTTTTGTCGCCACTTTGAGTAAAGTGTCATGTCTGGTTTGCAGGCTCTTCAAAAACCAGCGGGCCTCCTGCAAATTGTCTTTAATGAAATCTTTATCTGCACCTGAACTTAAGTTTTTAACATAGCCTGCGTAAGTGTCGTTGATGCGCACCTTGGGCAGTGTTTCCGGGTTTAGCTCCACCAGCCATCGATTGTTTTGTTTTCGCACCACTACATCGGGTAGTACAAAATCTGAATCCGCTGAGTCAAATGCGGCACCCGGTCTGGGCTGCAGTGTTCTTATTAGCGCCACAATTTCGCTGAGTTGAGATTCTTGTAGGCGAGTCCGCTTTATCAGGTTGACGAAGTCTTTTGCGCCCAGCAAGTCTAGGTGCTGATCAACAACACTGATGGCCTCTTCTAGCCACTCGGTTGCTGGATCTAATTGCATGAGTTGTAAGAGTAAGCACTCGCGCAGGTCCCGAGCGCCTACCCCAATGGGGTCAAACTGCTGTACGCGGCCAAGTATTTGGATAATGTCTTCGTCGTTGATTTGGTCATCTGCGGTCAGGTTTGGATCAAATAGCGTGGTCCGAATTTCCTCAATGCTGGCACTGAGCATTCCGTCGGTATCAATGGCATCAATTATGGCCATTGCAACCACGCGATCCGAGGGTGCCATGGGTGTGAGATTTAACTGCCATTCAAGATGATCAATGAGGCTAGGCGCGGTGACATTATTGGCGCCTGGATCTAGGTCGAACTCGCCGCTGGCCGGTGCCGCTGCGGGTGCTTGGGGGTAAACGTCATCCCAAGAGGAGTCTACTTCTAATGTTTCGCTCAGTGGTTCAGAGAGTTGTGCACCGACATCCTGTTCTAGATCTTGGGCATCTGGGAAGTCGTCAATTGGCGCTGGTTCTGCATCAAAGTTGTCGTAATTATCTGTACTGTCGTCAACTTCTGGTAAGTTGTCACTCCAATCATCCTCAACTTCTAGCAGCGGATTACTGTCCAGTGTCGTCTGAATTTCTTGGCTGAGCTCCATGGCCGATAGCTGTAAAAGTTTTATGGCCTGTTGCAATTGAGGCGTCATCTTCAATTGCTGGCCAAGCTTCATGGAGAGAGACTGCTTCATAAATTAAGGCAGACCCCGGGTATGGCTAGCTGTGCGTGGCTGCTGCCCAGCGGCTCAGTCTTTTCTGTGACCTTTCCGGTGTGCTCTTCTATCATCAGAGGCGTGTGTAGGCCGTCGTCAGTGGCGAATGTTTGTTCTTTTAGCTGCATGTTCGCGTACGATCCACGATACTTTTTTAGATCCCTTATGCTATTCCCCAAAGCCCTCACCAAGATAGACCTTTTGTACAATTTTGTTTGACAAAATTTCTGCGGGTTGGCCTTCTGCAATTATGCGTCCTTGGTGCACAATATAGGCACGGTCACAAATATCCAGCGTGTCTTTGACATTATGATCAGTGATCAAAACGCCGATACCCCGTTTAGCTAGGTCGATGATTTCCTCTTTAATGTCGTTAACGGAGATTGGGTCAACACCGGCAAAAGGCTCGTCTAGTAGAATAAACTGCGGGTTACTGGCCAGTGCTCTCGCTATTTCCAAGCGCCTTCGCTCACCGCCACTGAGACTTTGCCCAAGGCTGTCGCGTACCGGGCCTAGGTTGAATTCGGCGATCAACTCTTCAAGGCGGGCGTTGCGCTGCTGTTTATCCAGTTCATCATTTAACTCCAGAATGGCCAAAATATTGTCCTGGGTAGAAAGCGTTTTGAAAACGCTGGCTTCTTGCGGAAGGTAGCCTATCCCTGCTCTTGCTCTTTCGTGCACCGGGGCTGCGGTGAGGTCTAATGAGGCTAAGTTGATGTTTCCGGAATCTGGTTTGATCAGGCCCACCAACATATAAAAGCAGGTTGTCTTTCCCGCGCCATTCGGCCCGAGCAAGCCCACAATCTCGCCTCTGTTTACGGCCAAGGAAACATCCTCCAACACCAAAGTGCTGCCATAGGATTTACGTAAATGTTGGGCTGATAAGCTCTCCATTATTTTTCGATGGCGTCAGCTGGCTGTTTTGCGTTGACATCGACCGGGGGTAACAGCAACTGCATCTGTACTCTTTCTGTACCTGAGTTATCCCCAGCTTCCACTTCTCCGCCCAGAATGTCGTAGCGAATTGAGGGACTGCTGACTACATTGCTGCCCTGAATTAGTCGGGCCTCGCCGGTCAGTTCCAATTTATTTTCTTCCGGGTAATAAACAATTTTTTCTGCTGAGGCGGACGTTTCATCAGGGCGTCCAGTACTGGGGCTGGCCGCTTGACTGAATCTTGCTGGCGTACCAGAAGTGGTAATGAGTTGTACACGGTCCTGGGCAAGATTGACTAAAAGTATCTCGCCATTGATCGCAACGCTGTCCATTTTCGCCTCTACATTGCCCGTGTAGGTAATGGTGTTGTTGGTCTTATCGAATTCTGCGCTGGCGCCTTCAATAACAATTTCACCTGCTGCACTGGCAGATGCGGCGAAGCCGATACTCGGCAAAACTGCCATCGCCAAAACCGATGCTGTGCTCAACTGCGCCCACCTGATCATGTTGTTAAGCATCGGCGCTCCCATGAAGTTGCTTTAGGCCACTATATTCTGATTTTTGTGCGAGGGGGGCAGAAAGTACCGATAGTGTAGATAGATCTGGCGTTGGCATAATCGTGCTTCTTACCCTTTGGTGAGGGTTCTTTGGAAATTCAATACGGCCACTGGAGAGATCAATGAGCACCCCTAAAGCCTGTGTTCTAAAGGCCGAGGTCTCAACAATAACAGTGTGTTCTGTGCGCGCAGTTTGCGAGTCTGGGTAAACTGTTAGTGCTTCGCTGCGTAAACGTACAAAGTCGTTGCCGCTTAGATTCTGGGTGACTGAGACAGCACCGTTAAGAATCAGTATTTTTTCGCTCGCAGCCAAACCGTCGTTACTCGGCTTAATGAGTCCATCATTCGCTTTGATGATCCAAGGCGAACTGCCTTCATTGTTTAAGGTGATGAGTGGCGTTTGTAGATTTGTGGATTTGTCACCTAGGTATTGCTGCATGGATGCAGCTTGCACTTGATACTGAACGTTGCCAGTTGCAGAAAAAGTCTGCAGCAACATATTTTTGCCGTAGCTATCTGGCGCGCGCTGGGCCTCTATGGAAGCTTGGTCTTGATCGACAAAGGGCGCAGTGGCTTGTTGCAGGTTTTGAAAATAGTTGGGCATAAAAATGGCCAACAAAATCAGTGCGCACAAAATTATGGCAGCAAAGCTAAGTTGTTTGCCTCGTGAACTGGTTCGCGGGGAGGCGGTGGCCATCAGTCAAAATCCCACTTGCCTTGGGCTTTAAGAATGAGTTCAGCCAGTTCTAACGCAACACCCTCACCACCGCCCCGCAGTGTTGTAAAGTCGGCTTTAGCTAACACTACTGGGTGGGCGTCCGCGACAGTTGCGCGCAGTGTGATGCTTGGATGATTAAACAGCTGTAAATCTTGGATGTCGTCGCCGATAGCACAAAGGTTCTGGCTAGGAAAGCCGTTGTCCATTAGCGTTTGGAGGGCATCAGTTTTTGAATCTGCACCTTGCACTACGTGGACAATGCCCAGCTCTTCCGCGCGGCGACTGACCATTGTGGATTCGCGCCCGGTAATAATTGCGATCTCAATGCCCTTGTTGGCCAACAACTTAATGCTGGCCCCATCGCGAACATGGAAATGTTTGGTTTCAACGCCGGAGTCACTGTAAATGATTCGTCCATTTGTGAGAACGCCGTCCACGTCAAAAACAATGCCTTGAATAGCTTTGGCGATTTGATTTTTGGACATAACTTAGGCCTGCTGAATCAAAAGTAGGTTGTAGCCGATCCATGCCATAAGCATGACAGAACCTTCAAATCGAGTGATCACGGCTCTAGAGTTTAAACCGTAAGCGAACAGCGCCAGCATGAGGGTCAGCGCCAACATCATGCCACTGTCGCGCCAAAGTGCGGCGTAGTCTATGTCGGTTGCGTGGATCAGTCCCGGCACAGCCAATACCGCCAATATGTTCAAAATGTTAGAGCCAACGATGTTGCCAATAGCGATATCTGGCTGGCCTTTAATGGCCGAACCGACGGTGGCCGCGAGCTCCGGTAAACTGGTGCCCACAGCGACAATTGTTAAGCCAATAATCAAGTCGCTAACACCTAGGGTGGTGGCAATATTAGTTGCCGCGTAAACGAGTACTTGAGCTGAAATCAACAGCACTATTAGCCCAACTGTCAGCCAAATAATGCTCTGCCTGTTTGTCATTTCAGGCAGGCCGTCTAGTTCATCGGAAATGGCCTCTGTTGAATACTCAGGATCGCTTTGGGAGGCCATTAGTTGCCAAAGAATGTAGGTCAAGCCCAGTAGTAAGATAATGCCGTCTACAAAGTCTAGGCGCCGGTCGAACAGTAGGATAACGGCTAAAAACGTAGCGCCCAGCAACCATGGCAATTCTTTGCGTAGGACGTTGGCGGAAAATGGAAGCGGGGTGATGATTGCGGTGATACCCAAGACCAAGCCGATATTCGCGATATTTGAGCCGATCGCGTTGCCCACCGCGAGTAGGGAATTGCCATCTAAGGCGGCCATGCTAGCTACGACGATCTCCGGCGCGGAAGTACCTACTGAAACGACCGTAAGGCCGATCATCATTTTTGACACGCCCATATTTGTCGCTGTTGCTGCAGCGCCAGACAAAAATTTGTCCGCACTCCATATCAGGGCAACAAAGCCAAGTACTAGAAGTGTAAGTTGAATCCACATGGATATTGTCTGTCCTTAGTTAAAACAGGCCTTTAGTGAAAGCGCACTTTAGTCCGATCTGGTCCATGAGCCAAGCTGCTTAAGGCATTGGAGTGTATTTATCCAATATTCTGATGGTAGAAGAAATAGCTAGGTATTGGACAATCTGTCCATGAATGTCGCCTTAGAATTGCGTACCATGTGGCCTGCGAAAGATATCGCTGGTGCCAGTGGTGCCAATAAGCCAAAAGCGATGAGATATAGATGATGCATATCCGACGCAAAGAAAGCAGTAAGCGTGATAACAAAGTGCAGATAAATATGCAGCAATTAAGAAAGAGCTGAAAAGAAAGAGCTGAAAAGAAAGCGCATTCTCTACAGCACAAGATTTAAAGTACAACAAAGAAAGACTCTATCCATGCAAGATGAAATAAAACAACGTATCGAGGCCGCAATTGCCGGTGCGCAAGTCACCGTCAATGTAGACGGCAACCGTGCCACGATAGCAGTGGTCGCAAGCCTTTTTGCCGGCATGAGTAGGGTAAAGAAACAGCAACAAGTATATGCATGCATCGAAGATTTGATTGCTGGCGGTGCTTTGCACGCTGTGACAATTAAAGCCGATGCGCCTGAATAGGTTTACGCACAATGGATAAGTTAAGTATCGATGGCGGCTTCAAATTAGACGGTCAGATTAGGATTTCTGGCGCTAAAAATTCTGCGTTACCGATTTTAGCTGGCTCCTTACTCACAGCTGAACCGGTCATTATTTCTAATGCACCGCATTTACATGACGTCACCACAATGATCGAGCTGCTGGCTTGCTTGGGTGTTGGCGTAAGCCTTGATGAGCGTATGAACGTAGAGATTTCTGCCCATCACCTGAACGATTTATGCGCGCCCTATAGTTTGGTTAAAACCATGCGGGCCTCATTTTTGGTGCTTGGCCCCATGCTTGCGCGTTACGGCAAGGCAGAAGTATCGCTGCCGGGTGGTTGTGCCATTGGTTCTCGTCCGGTTGACCAACATTTGAAGGGCCTAGAAGGTATGGGCGCAGAGATAGAGGTTTCTGACGGTTATGTTCGGGCCCATGCGCCGAATGGTTTGATCGGAAATGATCTTTATATGGACGTGGTCACGGTGGGCGGTACCGAAAATCTGATGATGGCCGCTACGCTGGCGAAAGGGGTGACAAGAATACACAACGCAGCGTGTGAGCCAGAGATCATTGATCTGGGTGAGTTTTTGCGCACGTTGGGTGCGAAGGTTAGCGGCCATGGCTCGCCTACCATCACAATTGAAGGGGTGGAAAAACTTCACGGGGGCAGTTATCGCGTGATGCCTGACCGGGTTGAGGCCGGTACCTATTTAATAGCCGCTGCTGTGACGGCGGGCAAAATTCGTCTGCGCGATGTTGAACCTGGCACCTTGGGTGCTGTGATTGACAAGCTTGTTCAGGCTGGCGCCGATATTGAAGTGGGTGAAGACTGGATTACGCTTGATATGCACGGGCGACGGCCAAAAGCTGTGGATATTGAAACGGCGCCGTATCCCGGATTTCCCACAGATATGCAGGCCCAGTTTATGGCCTTAAATGTGGTGGCTGACGGCACGTCGACCATCCATGAAAAAATATTTGAAAACCGCTTCATGCATGTTCATGAAATGAATCGGTTAGGTGCCAATATTGAATTGCATGGCGTGTCTATGGCCGTAGTTCACGGAGTGGAAAAACTCCGCGCAGCGCCAGTTATGGCTACAGATTTGCGTGCTTCTTCTAGCCTTGTACTGGCTGCTTTGGCGGCGGAAGGTACAACGGTTATTGATCGGATTTATCACATCGACCGTGGTTATGAGACCATTGAAGAGAAGCTGCAGCAGCTTGGTGCGCAAGTGCGGCGGGTGTCATAGCTTCTAGGGTACGCGGCACAAAGACTTATTGAGCAGGTGTCCATTCTCTTTGTGGTATTTGTAGTGGTCTGCGAAAACAGGTCGGTAAAAGCAGGTCTACAAAAACAGGCCTGCACATCGCTTAGGCATTTCGCTTAAAGCGTTTTCGAACAAAATTTAATCAAGGCTGATTAGAACTATGGGTTTAGTTATCGCGCTCAATAAGGGCCGTATATTTAAAGAATGTTTGCCACTGTTGGCGGCTTGTGAGATTCAACCTAGCGAGGACCCGGATAAGTCCAGGAAGCTTATTTTTGATAGTGTTTCTGGCGGTCATAAACTTATTGTCACGCGCTCTGCTGATGTGCCCACCTACGTGGAGAACGGGGTTGCTGATATAGGCATTACCGGCAAAGACACCATTCTCGAATACGGCGATAGCATGAGTTTTTACGAACGCCTGGACCTTAAAATAGGCCAGTGCAAAATGATGACGGCTGGGCCTGTGGGTGTGCCAGAGCCAGAACATGTGCTCAGGGTCGCCTCCAAGTTCGTCAACATCACGCGTAAGTACTATCAAGCTCAGAGTCGGCAGGTGGCGCTGATTAAACTTTCCGGTGCTATGGAAATTGCCCCATTGCTTGGGCTGGCGGATTGTATTGTGGATATTGTCGACACTGGCAACACCCTGCGAGCAAACGGCCTTGAAGAGCGCGAGACTATTTGCGACATCAGTACTCGACTGATTGTAAATCGCGCATCTATGAAAACTAAATTCGACGAAGTTCAAAGCCTCATTGCAAAACTTGCGGCTGTGGTTGAGAACGTAGATGAACAAAAGCAGGTTGGTCAGTAATGAGCATGCGCCAGATTTCTTCAATTGCAGATGATTTTCCTCAACAGTTAGACGAGCTCCTTGCTTGGGATATGAGCACATCCAGTGATGTTGATGTGGTTGTCGCTGAGATTATTGCTGAAGTTCGTACTCGTGGAGACGAGGCCTTATTGGCTTACACCAAGAAGTTTGACCGTGTGTCTGCCGCTTCAGTGAGTGAGTTTGAAATTAGCCATGACAGACTTGCCGCCGCTTGGGCAAAAATCGACTCTTCTGCTCAACAAGCGCTAGAAGTTGCGGCCAGCCGTATCCGGCAATTCCACGAAAAACAGGTTGAGGCATCTTGGTCTTTTACCGATGACCTTGGCAATCAATTAGGCCAGCGCATTAGTCCCATCGAGCGGGTTGGCGTTTATGTGCCGGGTGGTCGAGCAGCTTATCCTTCCAGCGTATTAATGACGTTGGTGCCAGCAAAAGTGGCAGGGGTCGACGAGGTTGTGGTCACTGTGCCCACGCCAGATGGCGTAGTTAACGACATGGTGTTGGCGGCCTTGCACCTTGCTGGAGCCGATCAGGTATTTACCATTGGCGGAGCACAGGCAGTGGCCGCCATGGCATACGGCACCCAGACAATTCAAAAGGTAGATAAGATTGTTGGCCCCGGCAGTGCGTTTGTGGCAGCTGCAAAGAAACAAGTCTTTGGTCAGGTGGGCATAGATATGATTGCCGGACCTAGCGAAGTGCTAGTGATTGCTGACGGTACCACGTCAGTAGAGTGGGCTGTTTTAGATCTATTTTCTCAAGCAGAACACGATTCTTCAGCGCAGAGTATATTGATCAGCCCAGACGCAAATTTTATAAAAGCGGTTGCCGATAAAATTGATGCAATGTTGCCAAGTATGCAGCGGTCGGAAATTATTGCGGCGTCATTGGCAAGCCGGGGCGCGTTGATTCACTGTGCGGATGCCCAGGACGCAATAGCCATAGCCAACCGCATTGCACCTGAGCATTTGGAGTTGGCTGTTGCAGACCCCGAGGAGTGGGCCAAGGGCATACGTCACGCAGGGGCGATATTCATGGGCGCCCATACGGGTGAAACTTTTGGCGACTATATAGCAGGGCCGTCACATGTTTTGCCCACATTCGGGACTGCTCGGTTTGCCTCACCCTTAGGTGTTTATGATTTTCAGAAGCGTAGTTCTATGATTCACATGTCGAGTAAAGGCGCCGCTCATTTGGCTACTCAGACCGACCTGCTAGCCACCAGTGAGGGACTTGAAGCCCATGCGCTGGCTGCTCGAGTCAGAGGCCAGGGCGAGACGCCTTCAGCTTAGTGGCGATTGAAGCTTGGCAGGTCCCGACCATTTAAGGTGGTGGGAAGCGCTGCTCAAAAAGACAGCGAAAAGCGACGACTGAAAGACCTGCGCAGCAACGTCAGCGACAAAAGCCGCTAACGAAAGCCGTTAAAAAGCCGCTAGTTAAAAAGCCGCTAATAGAAGAGCTGCATAGCCCAACAGATACAGACCAAAGAAATTCAATAGATGCGCCAAAGTCCTGAAGAAAAATATCAACACAGTTTAAGCACTGGCGAAATGTTACCTGACCCAGCCCAGGCGGAAGTGATGCGGCGTTTAACGGATCTGTTTCAGCGCATAGAACTCAGTGATAGTGAACATAAAGGCCTGGTGTCCTCGTTAACCAGCTGGGTTTCAGGATTGTTTGCAACTGCGCCGTTACAACCTGAGCGAGGGTTGTATTTGTGGGGCGGTGTTGGTCGTGGCAAAACCATGATGATGGATCTGTTTTGCACGTGCTTGCCCGAGGACAGAACGCTGCGCATGCACTTCCACAGATTTATGCGCCGCGTGCATGACAGCCTTGGGCGGCATTCGGGAACCTCTAACCCATTATATAAAGTAGCGGACGAGTTCGCTGCTGAAGCAGATATTTTGTGCTTTGATGAGTTTTTCGTCTCTGATATTGGTGACGCCATGATTCTGGGCGAGCTCATGACAGCAATGTTTGCCCGAGGTGTCAGTTTGGTGGCCACCTCCAATGTTGAGCCCAAAAATCTATATTTGAACGGCCTTCAGCGATCTCGCTTTCTGCCTGCAATCGACCAGATTTATCAATATTGTGACATCTGGGAGATTGACCAAGGTCAGGATTTCCGTTTACGCACATTGCAGCAAGCCGAGCTTTATCACTTTCCGTTAAATGCGTCCGCTCAACAGAGTATGGCGACTAGTTTTACTGCTTTAGCCTCGGAAGCGGAGCGTCATGGCGTGGCGCTTGAGGTTGAGAACCGCAAGATTCTGACGCAAAGGCTCGCGGGGGATGTTGTCTGGTTTGAATTCTCGGATATATGTGAGGGGCCAAGAAGCCAGAATGACTATATTGAACTGGCAACGGTTTTTAGTACGGTTTTTGTCAGCAGTATTCCAACGCTTACGACCAACACAGAGGACGCAGCCCGGCGTTTTATCAGTCTGGTTGATGAATTTTATGATCGGGGTGTGAAGTTGATCGTTTCAGCGGAGCAATCGATAACAACTTTGTATCAAGGGCGACGCTTGGCATTTGAGTTTGAGCGTACCCAAAGTCGATTATTAGAGATGCAGTCCAAAGAATATTTGGCAGGCGCTCATCACGCTGTGAACCGTAACTCGAAAGAGTCGAATTCTCAGTTGTAAAGCGCTTGGTGCTCCTCTATCATTCGCGTCCCGAATTTCCGGCGATGATTTATGGTCGCTCTTCCAGTGGGAAGATTGGAATGTGGGGCAATGTCCGTGCAGGAGGCCGTTAAGTCGGCCACCGAATATGTTTTACGCGCGGTGTCGGAGAAGTAAGTGCCGGAACAGTGCGGCAGAAGAATAGAAAAGATAAATGTAGATGTTTACCTTCAGAGTCTGAGTAAAGACAGGCTGAGTGCAACTCTCGTATCTAAAGAAACAAAGAATTAAAGAATTAAAGAATTAAAGAAATAAAGAAATAAAGAAGTGGTGATTAAGTGATCGGCTCCAAATTCTGTAAAGAACTTGGGTTGATAGAAGAGCAAACACAGAGCAAATGACGCACGACAGCGTTGATATAGAGTTGACTGACAAGGTCAGCGCTGAGCAAAAGAGGCACAGAATGAAAACAACAGTGAGCATGCGCGAGCAGGACGTTGAAAGATCTTGGTGGATCATAGACGCCGAAGATCAAACCCTTGGTCGTATCGCAACCGAGATAGCCAGCCGGCTTCGCGGCAAACATAAGCCAGAATTTACCCCCCACGTTGACACTGGAGATTTCATTGTCGTTGTGAACGCTGAGAAAGTGCGCGTTACGGGTAATAAAGAAAAAGGCAAGTTGTATTGGCGACACACCGGTTATCCGGGTGGTATTCGCAGCACTGATGTTTCTACTATGCGAGCAGAACACCCAGAGCGAATGATTGAGATCGCGGTTAAAGGCATGTTGCCTAAAAACCCGTTAGGTCGCGCTATGTTCCGCAAGTTAAAAGTTTATGCAGGCGGTGAACATCCGCATGCCGCTCAGCAACCCCAGGCTCTGGAGCTACGCAGATGACAGATTATAATTATGGTACTGGTCGCAGAAAGACAGCGGCAGCAAGAGTATTCCTCTCCAGTGGTTCTGGAAAAATCTCGGTAAATGCTCAGTCATTAGAAGAATTCTTTGGCCGCGAAACTTCGCGCATGGTTGTCCGTCAGCCTTTAGAAGTGGCTGACATGACAGACAAGCTAGATGTCAAAATCACCGTTCGCGGTGGTGGTAACTCTGGCCAAGCCGGTGCAATCCGTCACGGCATCGCTCGCGCTCTAGTTGATTTTGATGAGAACTTCCGCGGCCCAATGCGCCAAGCAGGGTTCTTAACTCGAGATGCTCGTGCGGTAGAGAGAAAGAAAGTCGGTCTGCGCAAAGCGCGTAAGCGTCCACAGTTCTCAAAACGATAAGACAGCGTTTTATCTCGCTAAAAGTTTACCAAGCGGTTGCCCCGCTTGGATATGTGGTAAGCTTTTGGGGTTCGAGGAAACTGCGTCTTCCGACAGGCGCAGTTACCAATAGCGTGAGACTTTCGTTCTCCGCACTAATCATGACCTAGGCAACCGGGTCTAAAATTTTGGATCTCTTGTTGGGTCTGGAGTTTTAAAAAAATCTTGGCTACGGGACGTGAATAGCGTTGCTCCGGCCAAGGACAAATCATCAGATTATGGGAGCTAACTGCCGTGAGCGATGGCGATGTGGCTATAGATTCAGCCAAAGACGACAATAATGACGCAACATCAGGTGGCGTTAATTCGGGTAGAAGATACTTTCTAATTCAAGCAACATCCGCGGTAGCGGCAGTTGGTGCGGTAGGAGCGGCTTGGCCTTTCGTCAAGTATTGGACGCCAAGCGCCAAGGCCCGCGCTGCAGGCGCACCAGTTAAGATCGATTTTTCCAAGCTAGCCCCGGGCGAAATGTTAAGCCCCATCGTAGCTTGGAGAGGTAAGCCGATCTTTGTTGTGTCTCGCGACAAAACATCTATCGACGCACTCAAATCAGATACTTCTGATCTTGCTGATCCCGATTCTCTAAACCCAGAGCAACAACCAGAGTTTGCAGTCAACGCGTGGCGTTCTGCGAAGCCTGAGATTGGTGTTTACCTGGGTATTTGTACGCACTTAGGGTGTTCACCTAAGCACGTAGTAACAGATAACTTCGAAGCATCTGGCCAAGGTGGCTTCTTCTGCCCTTGTCATGGCTCGAAGTTTGATTTAGCTGGCCGTGTGGTTAAAGGCGTTCCGGCACCGGATAATTTAGAGGTGCCTCCTTATCGGTTTGTCTCCGACACGGTGATAGTAATTGGCGAAGAAGGTAATGCTTAATGGAAAAATCTAAATCTCAAACTGGACCAACTAAGTTGGAAGCAGCTATGGGCTGGCTAGATAAGCGCTTTCCAGCGACTGAGACATTTGAATACCACATGTCAAAGTACTACGCGCCTAAGAACTTCAACTTCTGGTACTACTTTGGCTTTCTAGCCATGTTCGTACTGGTTAACCAGCTGGTTACCGGGGTTTGGTTGACCATGAACTACGTGCCTAGTGGCGAAGGCGCTTTTGCTTCCGTTGAATATATTATGCGCGACGTCGAATACGGCTGGCTTCTACGCTACCTGCATTCAACTGGTGCATCATTCTTCTTTATCGTAATTTACCTGCACATGTATCGCGCTTTGCGTTACGGCTCCTACCGTGGTCCTCGTGAATTGCTTTGGCTGATTGGGATGGCGATCTTTATCGCGCTGATGGCCGAAGGCTTCTTTGGTTACCTATTACCTTGGGGCAACATGTCTTACTGGGGTGCGCAAGTAATCGTGTCGTTGTTCGGCGCAATTCCTTTCATTGGACCTGAGTTGATGGAATGGATTCGTGGTGACTTCCTAATGTCAGAAACTACGCTGAATCGATTCTTTGCTCTGCACGTAGTGGCGCTGCCGCTTGTACTGTGTATTTTGATCTTTGTTCACTTGGTGGCATTGCATCACGTTGGATCAAATAACCCAGACGGTATTGAAATCAAGAAGAATAAGGATGCTGATGGCATTCCGTTGGATGGCATACCATTCCACCCCTATTACACCGTGCATGATATTCACGCCATGGTCGTGTTCTTGTTCATCTTCTGTGCGGTAGTGTTCTTCGCACCAGAGATGGGCGGTTACTTCTTAGAGAAGCCGAACTTTGATATGGCTGATCCGTTGAAGACACCAGACCACATTGCACCGGTTTGGTATTACACACCGTTCTACGCAATGCTCCGTGCTGCAACCTACCCATTGTTTGGGATGTCGGCTAAGTTTTGGGGATTTGTTGTGATGGCTGGCGCCATTGTGATTCCAGCGGTACTGCCATGGTTGGACCGTAGCCCTGTTAGGTCCATGCGTTATAAAGGTATTTGGTCAAGAACGATGCTTTCATTGTTCGTCATCAGCTTCTTTATTCTTGGCTACCTAGGTACCCAAGCGCCTTCTAAATTAGGCACAATTATGGCGCAGATTTGCACCACGATTTACTTTGCTTACTTTATTCTGATGCCTTGGTATACCAGGATAGAAAAAACGAAGCCTGAACCGGAGAGGGTAACGGGATAATGAAGAAGCTATTACTATCAGTACTCATATTACTGCCTTTGACGGCTTGGTCGGCCAGCACTAACAACTGGCCTATGGAAGATTTCGAAGGTGACTTAGAAAACTTACCTAGTCTGCAAAATGGCTTTCAGTTGTATACCAACTACTGCTTGGGGTGCCACTCGTTGCAGTTCCAACGTTACGAGCGTACTGCGGATGATTTGGGTATTCCCCACGACATTGCTATGGAGAACTTGGTATTTACCGGTCAGAAGATTGGTTCTCTGATTACTAACGCTATGCCTAAGCAAGAGTCCAAAGGTTGGTTTGGTGCGTCCCCTCCGGATCTGACATTAGTCACTCGAGTTAGATCACCAGAGTGGGTTTATAACTATCTGCTGACTTTTTATGCTGATGCCGATCGTCCAATGGGCGCAAACAATAAGGTTTACCCGAATGTGGGAATGCCGAATGTTCTGTTAGACCTGCAAGGCGTACAACGCCAAGTGTGTAGCGACGGAAAGTGCGATCAGTTGGTGTTAGATCCAGGCACTGGGAAAATGTCAGCGGAAGAGTTTGATGCCGCAATTTATGATCTGACCAATTTTCTATATTACACAGGTGAGCCAACGCGATTGCAGCGTCAGCGCACAGGTATCTACGTTTTATTGTTCCTGATCTTCTTGGGATGTTTTACGTACTTGCTTAATCGTGAATATTGGAAAGACATCGACGGTCATTAAAGATTGCTTGTGCAGCAGCCAAATGTGGATGCTGCTTCGAAGTCGAACCGGTTAGAATTTTAGAAAGCGAGAAGCGAATGAGTATTGTTACAAAAAGATCGTCAATGACACTTTTTTCTGATCCACGAGATCACTATTCCCATCGCGTACGCATGGTTTTGGCTGAAAAAGGCGTAACCGTTGAAATCATAGATGTGGTTTCTGGCAAAGAGCCTGAAGATCTTGCTGAAATAAATCCATACAACACTCTGCCAACTTTGGCAGACCGTGATCTGGCGCTTTATGAAGCCAACGTCATCATGGAATATCTTGACGAAAGATTTCCACACCCGCCTTTACTTCCGGTTTATCCAGTTCAACGTGCACTGTCACGTCTTTGGATTACTCGCGTAGAAAAAGAGTGGAGCAGCCGGTTAGACATTCTTATGGCTGGAAAGGGTAGAGAAACTGTTTTAAGCAAGGCACGCAAAGAGTTACGTGAAAGCATTATTGCTATCGCGCCAATTTTTGCCGAAAAGCCTTACTTCATGAACGACGAATTTTCCCTAGTGGACTGCTGTGTTGCGCCCATTCTATGGCGTCTCAAAGAAGTGGATATCACACTGCCGGAAAAATCCACTCGTCCATTGCATAAGTACATGCAAACAATGTTTGAGCGCGATGCGTTTCGTGCCAGCCTTACCGAGACAGAAATGGAGATGCGCGAGTGAAAGCTCGCCGCCCTTATTTATTGAGGGCTCTCTACGACTGGATTCTTGATAGCGACGAAGTGCCCAACATATTGGTGGATACTGAGAGCGAAGACGTCATTGTGCCTCGGGAATTTGTCAAAGACGGTCAGATTGTACTCAACATATCCCCCGATGCAGTGCGCGGTTTGTCCATAACCGATGACTACTTAATGTGCGAAGGGCGTTTTTCTGGGCGTAGCTTTGAAGTCATTCTGCCAATGGCCAGTATTCGTGCAATTTACTGTCGCGGCAGTGGTCAAGGTCTGGCCTTTGAAGACGAAGATTGCCCAGTGGATACTGCCAGCGAAGCCCCAGCGGCTATAAGACCAGTGGGTCCGAGTGACTTGGATGACGAGCCTCCATCACCTAAAGGTGGAAAAGGACGGCCAAGTAAGCCATCTCTAAAGCTGGTCTAAGTTTGCGTCTGCGGCTGCGTCTAAGTCTAAGTCTAAGCTCAGCCTAGTGGCTCAGCTTTATCTACCCAGTTCTACCTAACAAGCCCACCTAGTCAGTTCTGCGTAGTCAGGCCTACTTAATCTCCTTAACGAGCCTGCTCCTAATAAAAGGCTGCCAATTTAAGTCGCTAAGTAAAAACTAGCGGCGGCCTCCAACCAGCCCTTGTTGCGGCTTATTCTGGGCTTTCTACGTAATCAAAAACCTTTACAATTTTTCTTACGCCAAAAGATTTTTGCGTTGCTGCAACAGCGGCCTCGCCCTGCTCTTCGGTGATTTTTCCTAACAAATAAATCACGCCATCCTGGGTCTTCACTTTAATTTTTGTTCCAGGGGCAGCTTTGTCAGCCAATAGGCGAGCCTTCACCTTGCTACTCAAATATCCATCATTAGTTCTGGCCAAGAAAGAAATGGGTCCTTCAACTGTCATGTGGTTATGCACGCTGCCTACTTCAACCTTGCTCAAGGCTTCGGTGGTGTCTGTAGCGAGAGTCTTAAGTTCATCGCTGGCTACTTGTCCTAGGAGGAGGACGAGTCCGTCATAAACGGTGACTACGATATGCGCGCCCTTATAGCCTTCATCTGCAGCCTTTATTTCTTTTGCTATGACCAGTTCTAAAACGTTGTCGTCAATGATGGTGCCAGCAGACCGTTGCTTGTCTGGATTGCTCGTGCAGGCTACTAGGCTCAGAGAAAGCAGCGCAATTAGGCCTATGTGTGTTTTCTTAATCATTGGAATGCATCTCTTATCCACAAAATTTTCGGACTGTAGTTTCGCCTTGTCACCGCAACCACGTCAAACCTAACCGGCAAATCATTATATTCAGGGTGTTTGGCTAAAAATGCGCGGGCTGTATTGAGTATCTTTGTCTGTTTACGACGATCTACTGTTGCCGCCGGGCTGCCATATATTTCACTGCTTCTGTACCGAACCTCCACAAAGACGAGGATGGCATCGGTTAAAGGTGCAGTGCGCAAGCTATGTAATGTGTTGTGGCTGTTCTCGCCGAAACAGCTTTCGGTTTTATCCAGCATAATGAGGTCAATCTCACCCCAACGCGAATGAAAATTTTTGTCTATACACGACAACCCTTGAGCAAAAAGATACCAGGCGGCTAATTTCTCCGCCCAGCGTCCGAGTGACGCGCCTATTACAGACGCTCGTTCGTTATCTTAGGGCGTCCCCGCCGGTCGATGTTGACCAATTCAAGGGTTCGCTGAAAGCGCCCGTTAGGGTTGAGTTGAACCGCTCCGGTGGCCATAGAAAGCCTAAAGGAACCATTTAGAGGCGTTTGTCCGGGTTGATTCAGCAGGTGTATCCAAGTTGCCAGTTGGTAGGCGTCATAGCCCAATGCATACAGTTCAACTAACGGTGACTCTTTTAGCCCGTAGGTGCTGACCAAATTGCTCATATTGAGGTTTGGACTGGTGAGAATTGGTAATTCAGTGACGGTAAATCCCGCGAGTTCCTTTATGTTGCCGCCGCCCCGTATACTTTGGGAGGTCGCATATACGGGTAGGTTATCCGCAAAGTGGAAGCGCAATGCTGGTACTAAAGCGCGGGACTCAACGTTGCTTGTTAGTGCTACAACAGCATCTAGGTCTTGTCTGGCTCTGGGTAGAAATTGAATTTCTTGATCAAACAACTGCGTCAGTTCGTTCTTTCGGGCAACACTGTCGGCAACACCCATTGAACCCCCAACCGCGCCGGTTACTTCCTTGATCTGATCGAATTTCGCCACGCTCACTGGATATGGCCAAAGCGCTTGAAATTCCGCCAATGCGCGTTGAGACCAAGTTTGGCCGCTATGAACCACAAGAACGCGCTGATGTTCACTGTTCATTAGTGCGTTCGCTAGGGTCGCTGCTTCATTTTCAATTGCTGTGCCTAACTGATAGATTTCGCTTCTTTGCGTCAATGCTGAAGGGCTGTCTTGAGTCTCGGGCGCTTGCTCCAGATAGTTTAGTAGCAACGCTGGCATATTGGCTCGTGCGGCAAGTTCAGCCACGGTCTGCGCTTTGTCTTTCCGCAGTGGGCCAATAATAAGATCGGCACCCTCTGCTTTTGCCCTAGCAACTAAGTCGCTCAGCGGGGCGCTCGCTGAATCGTATAAAGTAAGCGATCTGGATCTAGCTGCTTGTGCGCCTGCGAGGGAGCTCGGCACCTGCAAAAAATCCCGTTCCAGCACATCGTCTTCTGGCTGGAAGAATCTGTTCAGTGTCTCGAATTGCGTATTGGGTGGCGCATCAGATTGCGTATTAGGTTGAGGGTACAGTCTGCTGTCCGCAAAGTAGCCGCCCAGAAAGCCATCACGAATTGCGTCGCCAGCATTGCTTAGCCGTCCGGTTAGTGGCAGCAACAGCGCTACTTTGGGCGCGCTATAACGCTGTAGATTTTTTAGCATGCTCGGCAGACGCTGTGCAGCGCTATGATTAGGATTGAGACTAGCCCACTGCGCCAGCGCGAGCTTTGCGCGATCTACTGATCCTGAGGTAAATATGCTGTCTCGCAGCGACCACCAGCCCCGTTCCAGTTGACTACTAAATTGTTTGTCCGGTGAGTTAGCCAACATTAAGGCCGACCATATTGCGTCTTGAAGGTCTTGTTTGTTTGCTGGGACCTCAGCGCGCGCGCTGTGCTCTTGTTGCAGACGAATTAGGTTGCGGGCGCTGCATGAATAATCTTCTAAGCCATCGCAAAACTCAATGATCACTTCTAGGTCTTGCCGGTTGGGGTTGGATACCAAATTCATCAGTACAAGCGCCTGGGCTTGGTCGCCAAGCTGGCCATAGGCCATTCCTGATAATCGCTGGTATTGATCGCTAAGAGGAGTGGGTAGGGTGTCCGGATTTAGGCTTTTGAGCAGGTTCAGCGCAGCTAAGCTTTGCGCAGCATTAATTTGGGCCGCGGCGTTGTTCAGAACTAGGGTGACCGCTTTATATTGGCTGCTCGAATACTGTTCTATGCTCAAGCTAGGCGAAGTGACTGCCCCGCGATCTCGTGGAAATTTATTTTCCACTTCTGCTGATTGTGGGGTGCTTTGGCAGCCATTCATGGTCAGAATGATCAAACAAAGAATTATCGAGCGTTTGGGCATGTCAGGAATACTCTATGTGGTCGCCACACCTATTGGACACCTAGGAGACTTTACTACGCGAGGAGCAGAAGTCCTTAACCAAGTGCAGATTATAGCCGCTGAGGATACCAGACGTACGCGCGTGCTGTTAACGCATATTGGCCATAAAGGCTGTGAGCTGTTGAGCTTGCACGAACACAACGAAGATCGGATCAGCGAAAATTTGGTTCGCCGGTTAAATGCTGGCGACAGTGTCGCCTTGGTATCTGATGCCGGAACACCGTTGATAAACGATCCGGGCTTTCAGTTATTGCAACTGGCTTGGCAGGAAAACATCCGTGTAGTGCCTATCCCAGGTGCTTGCTCCATCACGGCGGCGCTGAGTGTTTGCCCCATTCCATGTCAGCCATTTCGCTTTGTGGGGTTTTTGTCGGCTAAAGCGAAAGTCCGTCAACAGGCGCTTAGCCAATGGTTGCTGATGCCTGAAGCCTTGGTGTTTTTAGAGTCGCCTCACCGTATCAGGGGAACGCTCACAGACATCGCGGGGTTAAGTAACAAGCGCATGTTGGTTGGGCGAGAAATGACCAAGCAATTTGAAACTTTTATGGTTGGCCCGGCGGAGCAATTGCTGGGTGAGTTAGCTGAGCAACCAAAAGGTGAGTTTGTTTGTATTGTGGAAGCGGGTGAACAGGTTACCGAGGGCTTTGAAATTGCGCATGTGCTTGAGGCTCTGTTGAAAGAATTGCCACCAACTCAAGCGTCGCGAATTGCGGCAAGCATATGTGGGGTGCGCAAAAAAGAGGCCTACCAAATTGCATTGCAAATGAACTCAAAGGGCGCTGAAAAAGACACTTAACGACAACTTTTTGAGTTACCTTAGTGCTCAAAATCCCTGTGTAGAGTACTTTTGGCGTAAGTAAACACTCACTACAAATGAGATGTTCGTCGCCGCTAATCAGCACAGCTATAAAAACCTTGTATCACAGAGGCTGAATCCTTACTCTGGCGCCGAGAGTCAGCTGGGCAGTCGCCGGTAATTTGCCTTGTGTAAATTGCGGGAGGAAAGTCCGGGCTCCATAGGGCAGGGTGCCAGGTAACCCCTGGGGGGCGTGAGCCTACGGAAAGTGCAGCAGAGAGTAGACCGCCAACGCGCAGCTTAGGCTGTAGTTGGTAAGGGTGAAAGGGTGCGGTAAGAGCGCACCGCGCGAGTGGCAACACATCGTGGCAAGGTAAACCCCACCTGGAGCAAGGCCAAATAGAGATCCGTCGACGCGGCCCGCGTTGGATCTGGGTAGGCCGCTTGAGGCTGTTGGTGACGACAGCCCTAGATGAATGACTGTTCAAGACAAAACCCGGCTTATAGGCTGGCTCTCAATTTTATTCTAGTCTGTTAGGCGTCTGCGGTGCCTTGCTGCTGAGCAAAGTACTTAGGAAAGTACTGGGCAAAGTGCTGAATAACGTACTGAGCAAAATCAGCTCAACTTAATGTAGTTTCGAGCTTGTGCTGGCATATCCATGCTTTCTCACGCATATTTCCAAATTTTTCCTTTTTTGAAGGAAAAACTTCTTATTTTTCCGCAGGTTATAAGCTTTATCTGTATTTTATTTCCTTGACTCTCGCTAAGCGCCTATATAGTGTCGCAATCTGGTAAAAAGTGGAGAAAAGTGGGGATTGTTCCCAGAATGGGCAAAATAACTTGGGCGAGGGCGAGGAGTTCTTAGGCCCCTACAAACCAGTGGTAGATGATCGGTAGCAATATATTTTCTCCGTTTCGTGATTTTTCCTCTGCTAGAGCGCTGATGCGACATCAGCGAAGTTGCTTTCCTTGCCATTTTGGAACCACCTCCCGCGGCTAAAGAAATGTTTCGTGGTATCAACAGTGCAACACTTGATGGGAAGGGCCGCATGGCGCTGCCAACCCGTACTCGTGAAGCGCTGTCTGCGCTTAGCGAAAATAAAGTTGTTGTCACCATAGACATGCGCGAACCCTGTCTGCTTTTGTACCCATTATCCGAATGGGAAATCGTCCAGCGCAAATTGGAGGGCCTTTCGAATATCGCTCCCCAAGCGCGCCTGTTGCAAAGGCTGTTAATTGGCCATGCCACGGATTTGGATTTAGACGCCAATGGGCGTCTGCTTTTTCCTAGCATGTTGCGTGACTACTCTCAGCTAGAGAAAAAGCTGGTGCTTGTTGGGCAAGGCAACAAAATAGAAATTTGGTCAGAACAAAATTGGCAACAGCGTATGAGCGTCTGGCTCGAAGAGGGTGCCTCAGCGCTGGTTGAAAATGCTGATATGTTTGAAGGCTTATCAGTTTGAGAGCGTTTACCCAGCCATCATTCGTTGCGGCGTGCCAAGCGCCATGGACAGGATCTAACTCAGCCGTTGAGTTCACCCAAGAGATAAAATCTGAAGAGGTAGATTTTGGTGGCGGTGCAGCCAAGGCTGCATCGGAAGAACACATTCCGGTGCTATTGCGCGAGGTTGTGCACTCGCTCATTCAGGCTGATTCCGGTGTTTATGTGGATGGCACATATGGCCGTGGTGGTCACTGCCGTTCCATGCTTGCCAGGTTAGCCCCAGATGCCAAAATGATTGGCTTAGATCGTGACCCAGAAGCGGTTGCGGCAGCCCAAGTGTTAGCGCAAGCAGATTCTCGCTTCAGTATTTTTCACGCACGTTTTTCACAGTTGGCGGACGTGCTTGAGCAAGCCGGTGTAGTGGGCGGGGCACAAGGCATTCTGTTAGATATTGGTGTTTCGTCGCCTCAAATAGACGATGCCAGTCGCGGTTTTAGTTTTAATGCCGATGGGCCACTAGACATGCGCATGGACCCCACTCAAGGTCTGAGCGCAGCGGAATGGCTAAACACTGCAGTTGAAGAGGATATTGCCAAAGTGCTCTTCGTGCACGGAGAGGAGCGTAATTCTCGCCGCATCGCCAAAAATATTGTCGCGGCCCGCCCGTTAAGCACCACTTTGCAACTGGCGGATATCGTTGAAGCCTGTGTGCCGCGCAATCGCAACAATATGGGCAAGCACCCTGCGACTAAAACATTTCAAGCTATTCGCATTTTTATAAATGCAGAGGACCAAGAGCTTCGCGCAGGCCTTGAGCACGCTTTTGCAGCCTTAGCCATTGGCGGGCGGTTAGCGGTGATCTCCTTTCATTCGTTGGAAGACCGGCAAGTTAAGCATGTGTTCAGAGGTTTAAGTCGTCCGCCGAGTATGCCGCGGCGATTGCCAGTACGGCACAGCGATCAGGGCATTAGCGCGCGACTTATTGGCAAAAGTATTAAAGCGCAATCGGATGAGCTGGCGACCAATCCGCGAGCGCGTAGCGCAACCCTACGGGTTATAGAGAGGATTTGTTAGATGGCGCTGCGCGAGGTCAAAACCTTGAAGCCTAAACCGCTTGCCAAGAAAAGTTCAGTCAAAGAGACGGCTGTACCTAAACAGCAAAAATCCGTCCCAGCGCAATGGGTGGCCGGCGTGGCTATTTTATTGGCTGGCATCTTTTACAGTGGCCTGCAGTTAGTTGAATCTGCAGACGAAATGCGCTTTTTGTACCGTTCTATGGACGAGTTGCAAACAAATCAGAATGTTCTGTTGGCTAACTACAGTAGGCTCTTATTGGAGCGTAGTACGTTAGCGAGTATGCAAACCGTTGAGGTTGTGGCGACTACCGAACTGCAGATGTTTTTCCCAGAAGATATTGTTCAGGTGAATAATTGAAGCCCTGGCGACACTATCTAGTGTTGTGCGCCTTTTTGTTGGTGGGTGTTGGCTTGTCCGTGAGAGTGTTATATCTGGGCGTTACCGAGCGCGAGTTCTTGCAACAAGAAGGGGATGAGCGCTCCGTACATAAAGAGGTTATCCCTGGCATGCGCGGGATGATTTACGACAGAAACGGAGAACCCTTAGCGGTAAGTACACCGGTTTTTGCTGTGACTACAAACCCCCGGCTCGCCAAGTTCAAGGAGTTGGAATTACAGCAAATCGCTGATGCGTTGGGGTTGAGCAAAGAAGCCGTGCGCAAAAAAGTTGAAGACAATAAGGACAAAGGATTTCTTTACCTGAAAAGGCGTCTGAGCTGGGTTAAAAGTAATGCCCTCAAACAGTTAGATATCAGCCACCTTACCTTAGAGCCAGAATACCAGCGTTACTACCCTGCCGGGGAGATTGCGTCTCATGTGGTCGGCATTACTGATGTAGACGGCAAGGGTATTGAAGGGCTTGAATCTAATTTTGAAACAAGTTTGCGTGGCCACTCTGGGGCAAAAACCGTATTAAGAGATCGCAAGAAAAATTCAATCCGTGATTTGGATTACCTTAGCTCACCTAGATATGGCGAAGACCTGAATCTAACGATAGATTTGCGTCTACAATTTATTGCTTATCGCGAATTGAAGTCAGCCGTGAATAGTCACCAAGCGGCAAGCGGCTCGCTAATCATGCTGGATGCGAAAACTGGCGAAATCTTAGCAATGGTCAATCAGCCCTCGTTTAATCCCAATAGTGGCGACAAACAGCAAAATACAATGCGTAATCGCGCAGTAGTGGACGCCTATGAACCAGGATCCACCATTAAACCGTTTACCGCCCTTGCGGCATTAGAAAGCGGCCGCTATACGCCAGAAACTATGATTGATACTGCCCCTGGATATTTTAAGGTGGGTAACAAACTGATTGAGGACCCAATAAATAGAAAAAGTTTGTCGTTGGGTCAGTCTATACAGAAATCGAGTCAGGTTGCATTTGCCAAACTTGCGTTGGATCTAGAACAAGATGCCGTATTTGATGTGTTAGCGCGTGCGGGTTTTGGGAACTATGTCGGTGTTGAGTTGCCAGGCGAAGCCTATGGAAAATTGTCTAGTGCGCAGCTTAAGTATCCGGTTGTCCGCGCAACGCTGGCTTACGGGTATGGGCTAAGTGTTTCGCCAATTCAACTCGCGCAAGCCTATCTGACGCTAGCCAGCCATGGCATGCGGCTTCCTATCAGTATTGTCAAAAGTGATGTCCCGAACACTGGCGAAAGGGTGTTTGAAGCACAAGCAACGAAAGACGTTTTAACAATGATGGAACTTGTGACTGCTCGCGAAGGAACCGCGGCTAATGCCGCCGTGTCTGGTTATCGCGTGGCAGGTAAAACCGGTACGGCGCGAATGATTGGTGCTAATGGCTACGACGATGAGCGGCATATAGCTTGGTTTGCTGGCGTGGCTCCTGTATCTGATCCAAAAGTGGTCATGATCATTGTAATTAACGAAGCCAAGGCCGGTCGCTCTGGCGGCGGTAAGGTCGCAGCGCCAGTATTTGCCAGAGTAGCTGAGCGCAGCTTGCGCTTGCTTGGCGTAAGCCCAGAAAAAGTGGATGTTGATTTAGCGCGCGCCCCGACAGAAGCGGCCGCCCCCATTGGATTTGGGGAGCGAGGATGACCGC
>Ga0209251_1000066_pt1 | contig 94699 bp, 135 predicted proteins | sample SaaInlV_100m_DNA_6_FD_184665 | JGI IMG/M metagenome (GOLD analysis project Ga0209251, IMG submission 184665) | Marine microbial communities from expanding oxygen minimum zones in the Saanich Inlet - Saanich Inlet SI073_LV_10m_DNA (SPAdes) (version 2) | ecosystem: Environmental > Aquatic >...
CTATCATATTGTAGAAACGGTTTGTATTTACTACTCTTAGAGTATACAACCTCCCAGATGATTTGTAAAGCTATTTTTGAGTTCCAATGCTTAAAAATATCTAGAATGTCGTCGAGTATAATCAGTGATTCCAGTGAAAAACGTTTAGCGATAACTTCGTTTAACAATGGCGGGTGCTGACCATTCACCACTTTAAAGTTAGAGTCAAAATCTTCGTCTAATGTTCGTATCTCCTGTTTGAAGTGATATGTTAGTGATTGAATTTTCTTCGACCACTGCTTATATATATCGTCGCTTTCACTGTTTAGCAGGTCTCCAACCCATATCTTTTTGTCAGAGTTGACCATATTAGCAACGATATAATTCTTGTAATCGTTATGTTTTGATAACTTATAGAACTGAAACTTATCCTTTCGAATCTCGAACGACTGCGGAGAAGCATTTACCTTGCCGTTGTACTTGAAGTAGTCATACGACGAGGTGAAATGCCTCTGTAGTGCTAGATACGCAATGTATGTTTCATATGCGTCTCTGGTCGAGTATGTGTTCATACGGGCAGCTTGGCTGTTCTCTCCATTAGACGGAGGTCTTCAGCTTCGTCCTGAATGCGAGACTTGAGATTTGTATTTTTGCGAATGATATCACCTAGTGCTTCAATTTCGATATCATTCTTTTGAGCATAATCCAAGACAGCATCCATATAGTTGCTATCAGGCTGCTTTGCGAGTTTATGCACATAAGTCATAAAATCATCATATTGTAATGTTAGCGTCATGGCAATCTCTCCTTCAAATGTAAAATCCTATTTTCAAAGTAATCTATGATTGATGTTTCGTCATTATAAACAGTATCAACCTTGTTTAAACAAACCTTTAAACCCTCAACGTGACGTTGGAACACAGCAAGTTCTATAAGTTCAGCCGCATCAAGCATTTGGTATCTCCCTGTTTTAGATTACGTCAAGACGAGTTAGAGCCATCTCTTGTTCCAAGAGTTGTTCGTATTCTTTCTCCGATATGATATAAGGGGATTGAGACATGAGCGATTGCACAGATTGATTCACAGAATCGTGAATGAAATCTTCTGCCTCATAGAAGTCTTCAAATTCTGTGACCTCTGGGTTTGGGTCAAGCGAGTCTACAGCGATTGTTACACGATATCTCATTCTACACACTCCTCAATACAAATCTCCTTATGAATCTCATAACGGTAACCGTCGGCTGCTCGCCAAGTGTGCTTGACCGTATGCTCCAACATTGACAGATTGTCAGTGTCATAGTCTTGCTTTAACACCTGACGCTCTCCAGCTTTAGTACGCTTGTCTGTTTTGTAAATCTCTACAGTAAGCATTGTCTTCTCCTTATGAACGAATGCCGTGTTCTGCTGCTAACTCAGTTCCGTTGAACAGAGTGAAGCCATCCACATCGTTGATAGCAACCATCACTTCGAGGTCGATACCAGCTTTGGTACGAACGCTCTCAATGCGACCCCTACCAAGAGGAGTATCGATGAAGTTGCCTTCGGCACCCCAAAGGTCTTCCATGAAGGTCTTCATCTCAGGAGAAATAGTCTTGGTCATCTGTCTTCCTTTCATTCTCACTATACTTAATATAGCAACTCTGAAGACAAATGTCAAGAGTTATTTTCACTTTTTTCAAAAAAAATGGTGCTGCCACGAGGATTCGAACCCCGGACCTGAGGTTTACAAAACCCCTGCTCTACCGACTGAGCTATAGCAGCTTAATATTCATATGTGTTAGCATATCGTTTGCTAGGTCACGAAACCAAACGCTATCGTGACCTCGTGTAGTCTCAGCGGCTGTCCCAATACGAATACCACTTGTTTCTACAAAAGAGCGTGGATCGTTAGGCACACCATTCTTATTCACTGTGATGCCCTTTGCTTCAAGCATATCTGCTGCATCTCGACCAGAACGATTCGTCCCACTGAGATTTAGCAAAACGATATGAGAGTCTGTACCACCAGTCTGTACGTTCATACCTCTGTTAGTGAATACATTACACATCACTCTAGCGTTATGAATAACCTGCTGGCTGTATAGTTTAAAGTCATCAGTGTTAGCCTCAATGAACGCTTGTGCTTTTGCAGCAATCATATTCATCAGAGGTCCGCCCTGTGTGCCAGGAAATATAGCGCTATTTATTTGCTTCGTATAAGATGGGCGGTTCCATAGAATGATGCCGCCTCTGGGACCACGAAGCGTCTTATGAGTTGTGCTTGATACTACGTCAGCAAAATCACATGGGTTTTCATAGGCACCACCTGCAATCAAGCCAGAGTAGTGAGCCATATCTACGAATAGATAAGCGCCAACACTGTCTGCAATCATCCGCATTGCTTCCCAGTCGATTTGTCGAGGATAAGCACTCGCACCAGCAACAATCATCTTTGGCCTGAACTGACCAGCCTTATCAGATACCTCTTGGTAATCGATGAAGCCATTCTCGTCCACACCATATGAATGTGCTTTGTATATTTTTCCTGAAGCAGTCATTGGCGCACCATGAGTTAGATGTCCGCCAGAAGCAAGGTCCATACCGAGGATCGTATCACCCGGTTTTAGGAATGCTTGATATACAGCCATGTTAGCATTAGCGCCAGAGTGCGGCTGTACGTTAGCATACTCACACCCATAGAGTTCTTTCAGTTGGTCAATCGCCAACTGCTCAATCGAATCCATATGCTCACAGCCGTTGTAATAACGCTTGCCTGGATAACCTTCCGCATACTTGTTTGTAAAGACGCTACCACAGAGTTGCATAACAGCATCACTAGCAAAGTTCTCACTAGCAATCAACTCAATCGTATCATTTTGTCTAGTAACCTCACTTGATAAAATTTTATTGACCCTACTGTCAATTCCTGTACCGTGATACATTTCATCTCCATTATCTCTCATAAAGTCCCAATGCGACAATCGTTTTTCGTTCATTTTAATAGCATTCCAATAAACAGTTAGTAGATCATTATACTTTATCATTATAACTATTCACAAATTTGTGGGCTAGTGATTCATTGTCATATTTATATTTTACAGCAAATTCTGTGTTGGAATTTTTATGATGAATCCAAATTTCATATCCATCATTATCAAGGTCATGAACTCTTGCAAATCCATCACGTTCATTCGAGGGCATTTTTGCAACCAACATAAAAACGACTCCAACAGAAAAATAGAGGGGAGAACAACTCCCCTCTATATATCACGTTAGAATTTAACTGAGGTTGTGAACCCCACAAAAGTATCTTGATATGCAGCGTCACCATCTGTCGTCATTTTAACATATGGCGTTACACCAACATTAAACAATTCCAAATTGTATCCAGCTTCAAGTTCAACGCCGGTCAATTCAAACTCATCAACAAGTACTGTTGGCGTTACACCAACATAAATATTATTCCAATCGACGGTTGCGCTAGGCTCTGCTGTGATTGTGCCTGCATCGATTGCATATGCTACATCATTGCTGAGTGTAAGACCGAGACCATATGGCAATAGACCGCCTTCTGGTGCTGCTTCGCCATCTGCTAGTGCAGGCGAAGCAAGAAATGCTGTAACTGCTACAGCGGCTAGTAGCTTCTTCATTTATTTGACTCCTTTAAAGTTAAAAATGACAGGAAGGTCCGAAGACCCCTTCTGTTTCCAAGCGTCCTGTCCCGCTCATAAGAATTATGCTGCTAGAGCATATTCCTGAGAAACGAAATTATCGTTTGCATTTAGTTTGTTTTAGTCATATCGTGACCAATCGGTAACTCCAGTCCTCTATTATCTGCATGTCGAAACCTGTTTCGCCCCCATAAGGTTTATGGTGGAGGCGTCCGGTACTGCCCCGGAGTCCATTACAGTTTTCAATTTCCTTCATCGTTACTTCTGTATATATCTAATCCCAAAAGACTAGATATATAACTATTTCTCTAGCATCTTTCTCTTGAATGCTAACCAACCAATGAATCGTTTTTCAAACCACCACTCAAGGTCTTTATATTTCTTGAACTGCTGGTCAAATCCAGTAGGATCAAACGATGGCTTGGGATTGCGAACGTTTGTGCCAGGAATAATTTTGTTCGTGGAATACTTAGCATATTGCTTTTTACCCATAATCTTCTGCACGAACTCAGGCATATCCAATAGATAGTAGTATTCAGCATCCATTATGATTTCATTTTCTATCTTTTTGTTAGGCCAGTCGTGCTTGTATAGAGGTTTCAATTCATCAGGTCGAATGTCACGATTACTACCCAAATCTATCACATTAGGGCTCCAGTGAATAGTGAAGTTCTCTGGAGGAATTACCATGTGAAGTTCACCAAAGATTGAGCTACCTCTTGGTATATGTGTGCAAAAGATAGGGTTTTTAATATCCATAGACAACAGCAGCTTTTGCTGATCAGCCATATCAGCACCACCACGGGCAATCCCATCTGCTCTGGTAGAAGTAACCTTGTCTAGCAATCCTTTATATTTCTTATTGAATGACCGATAGAGAATAAACTCGTTCCTGACAGGTTTTAGCAATCTGATTGCCTTTTTGACCCTATTTTCCATATGGTCGATCTGTCTTGCACTGATAACATCTTCATTTAGGTATGACTTAAATGTTAGCATATCAGTCTTCTTTTGATGGGTCAACTGGCACATCAACTTCGATATCACCGTCCTTGATAGCTTTAGTTACTAGGGCAGCAAGGTTCCAATCGTATGTACCACCAAACTTTCCTTCAGGGTCGTAACCATCTTCTTTTTTCTCTTCGCTCATGCTAATCATCCTTTGAAGTGATAATAGTATTCTACGACTTTCTACTGCTTCTGTCAACCCTTTTTTCAATTTTTCTACAATACTTTTGTAAGCAAATCCCATGTAGACGCCTTGAAAGAATATTCTACTTGAACCATCAACTGTTCGTTCTTCTGCTTCTACAACTTTGATGATAGAAGTGGGTGGTAAAATAATTTCTTGCTCAGGTTCGTGTTGACTATGTTCTAAGATGGGTATAACCTTAGACCCTTTCGGTAAAAAGATTCTCATTCTATCTTTACCGCCGATAGTCACATCTGTTCTTAAAGATGCGCTTGTGAAAGCTGGGTCAACGTATTCATAGCCAGGAACAATCGCTTCTCTCATTTCATATGGCACCAGAGTAGAACGATACACATACATGCTCTCTGGTAGAGGCTTTAGCGTTTCAAAAATTTTTGCCATTTTAGCAATCTTTTTCGTGCCGCTTGTCAATTCGTCAATTTCAGCCTTAGTAAGAGGTTCTTTTCTAAACAACTTACTCACAATTTTTCTAAGAGGATCGTTGAAAGAAGTATAACCCGAACCACTATAATGTACAACATTTTTATATACTGATTTGGGCAAATTCTCTATCTCATTATAATAATTGAGTCCGTCTTGACTTTGTAAGTGCTGGCGAATTGTACCAATATCATATTCCGAACTCTCTACAAAGAAAGTCCCTTTAATCTTTACTTCACTCGTACCAGTTCCAGGCATTGTTGATTTGAACTCTGTCATATCAATATCTAACTTAGGCTTCTTTTTTACCTTACTGGGCTTTGATACGGCAGTTTTTATAGAATCAAAAGCAGCTTCTTTCTTAGCATTTCGATAAGCAATAATTGCCATCATATGTTTTTCGTCGCTGGCATCAACAGGCATAGCCATATACTTCAGAATCTCAATCCAAATTTGTCCAGTTGCGCCCTTGATATTACCCAAGTTTGCGTCAGGAAGACTACCGCCAGCAGCCATCGTATCTACGAGTTGTTTATTAAACGTACTCATTTGATTATACACATATTGTAAATTATCAAAATCTACTTTCTTTACATCAAATCCATTTACTCGTAATGCGTTTGCCATTTTAGCAAACTCTGGAATTGTTCTAAGAGCATTAGCAAGAGCGCCAACTGATGACATATCCTCTGGATCGAAAACTCCTGAAGAATCAATCTTTTTCTCTACTTCCACTTGCTTTTCAATATGCTTCGCTACTTCACCTGACATTTTAGTGGCCGCTAACTTATCAAGGAGTTCTGTATCAGAAGGCACATCTAAATCGTATTGACCAAAAGTGTATTTCTTTGATGGTGCTATTGTATGTGTTTGCTGGACTGGCTTTTTTGGCTTCATAGAGTCTAGAGACTTGAGAAGAGCGTCTGAATTGTCATTTTTAGAAGGATCGAAACCAAACTCTTTGAATTCTTTTGCTTTGAAAATTGCTTCAGGAGATAGTGCTTTTTTTCCTATAAAGACATAGCCATGATTGTATTTTTTAGTAAACTGTTTTTCGCCAACCTGAGTTACTTGAAACACCGTGAAGATATTCATCGAAGATTTTTTGAGCGCTTTAATGGCAATGCGTTCAGCTACTTTTCTTTTTCCTATCTGACCATGTAGACGAATTGCTATACCAGTAAGTTTCGGACCAACTGTAGTTATTGCTTTTTTTGCAAAATCAAGCGTTGTCGCAATTACAGGCAAAATATCTGATGGATTATGAAACTTCCACCATCCAGCTTTGCCTCCAACCTTTTTAACTTTACCCACATCTAGAGTGTATATACCTTCGCCATTTTGCTCAACAAGACGTATGATATATGTGCCGCCATTAATTGTAGTAGCACCATACATTTTGCTTGGTAAGACTGTATCATCAGTCATATAATATTCTTTGGGATTGTTCAACGCTTCTGCGAGAAGAATGTCCTCATTCAGATTGTTAAAAATATCGAATTTTTTCAGCACGGTAAACTCCCAGTGTGTACGTTTACTCGTATTTATATTAGATGTGAACTACGAGAACCTTGGGCGTTTTGTTGAGTTGAAAAGCAACATCGAGGCGAGTGTTGCCACCAAGGACACGCATCTTACCACTCTCTCTGAACATCAGAACGATGGGCATCGTCATTGGCATATCGTTACCAATGCGCTCATAGAGATTAGCAATCGTCTGCTCATTACGAAACTCAGGATATGAGCGATACGAGCGAATGAGATTGAGCAACTGCTCCTTAGAGCGAGTGTGTGACCTATACCCAATGTAAGCGTCTGTGACGCCATCAAGTTCAAGCACATCGCCTTCTGAAGCCGCCTGAAGAAAGGCTGCCTCGCTATCAAAGAAGTTATTACCCTTCAGTTCGATTTCAACGAAGTACTCTTGCTTGAGGTCTGCTTCAGAAGGTTTGATCCACATATCAGTCTTCCCATTTAATAGTGAAAGGAACGATTGCTTCAGCATTACGCTTGGCTTCATCGAAATTATCGAATTTACCAATCATCCTTGGTCCAACCCAAAGCTCGAATTTGTCGAGTGTGGTCAAAACAATCTCCACTTCTCTACTGGCATTCGTAGCAACCCAACCACTCTTGAGTGTAGGTGCTGTAACGTGAAGCGTTTCGAAGTTCATCATGGTCTCGTTCCTCTTTCTTTCTGTCTATATACTTAATATAAGCATTCTAGAGGCAAATGTCAAGAGTTTTTTTGATGTTTTTAAAACTTTTTTTATCGACCCCAGTACAGATTTTTCTGCACCTTGTACATGATTGACCAGATTGCAAGATAGGCATCATGTCGCCAGCTTTGCTTCACGCTATTTTTGAAGTTATCATAGTCGATATTCATAATCTTCGAATTCATCACGCCACAGAAAAACTGCTTGGTCATGAACAGACGAAACCTGTAATCGCTATCGGTGCTTTCGATGATCTGTTTTGCTAATCCTGGGAAAGCATTTTCCAAATCTTCTCGTACTCTTGCTCTCACAACCAAGTTCATTTTATTAGTGCGGTCCTGTACTGCACTAATGTAACTGTCATTCATCACAATCCACATACTTACTTTTCCTTTTTAAATCCTACACCGTTGTCCATTTTTTCATGATACATACCATGCTTGACAAACTCTTCCCAAACAGTCTTTTGAGAATAACCAGCTTCTACCTTGTATATCTTACGCCCGTCTCCATCATATTCCCATTCACGTTCTTCCGGGTCAAGTTCGATACGTTTCTTTTCCATGATGGAGACTCCTACTGAATTTCTTCTATTATGTAGTCTTCCATTACATCGTTATAAAACGACTTGACAATTTTTTCTATATCATCGCCTTCATACTCAATCTCATACATCTTACCAATACGAACATCTTTCACTTCTGAAAATTCAAGAACCCTCAAAGCATCAGCCACTGCCGTTCCGGGATTATCTTTGATCCCGGAACGAAGCATGGTAATAACACGATATTTCATTAGTCTTGAACAAAATCCTCAATCATTGGAAAGACCTTATCAATCTCTCTAGCACACATCTTTGCTAACTCACGATGCTCCTTCTGAGTCGAAGGGTCCGTCCTCAATTCAATATAGTGAATCCAGCTACGAAGTGTGCCATTAACATACAAGCGTGACCACGTTAAACCCTCTGGTAGAATTGCTCGAACTTGCTCTTTAGCTATTCCCTTTTTTAAGGCTTGATCATATGTATCAAACGCTAACTTTGTGATATCGTCTTGTTTATCCTTCCACCACTGGTCAAGTTCTTCATCATCACTCTCTAGTGAGTTCTGACGATTTTTCAAATCCTGCAAACGAGTTTCTCTATAGTCTCCCACTGTTTCAGTGGCAGCATAACGCTGGCTAAATTCTTGAAACGAAAAGGAACGATGCCGAATCAGCTGCCTCCCGATATCACGAGTCGTATCAACCTGTAGGCAGATATTCACCATCTCGAAGGGCGACCAATGCTTATGACGCATTAGATACTTAATAAGCCCATCGCTCTTCAACGCTGAGATTTGACTAGTAGGATTACTGACCCTGGCGTAATAGGCTACTTGGTCCATCAGAGTTTCATTAGGACTAGCGCTCATACGCTGCGACCATCCTTCAAGTTTAGCGTTCTGACTAGGCATTTATATCATATTCTCCTTACAAAAACATTTCTGGGCGTAGACCACTAAAGCCTAGCGCTAACCCAATGAGCGCTCCGATAGCGAACGCTTTTACAAAATCACTCATATCACTCATTATATATTCTCCTTGATTTGGCGGTCCCTATAGGATTCGAACCTATGACCCACAGCTTAGAAGGCTGTTGCTCTATCCAACTGAGCTAAGGAACCATTATTTCTCAGTCTAACTTCGATGCCCAATATCTGCGAGTAATGGGTTCTATGACGCCATCAGCAATAAGTTCATACTTATTAAAACCAAAGGCTTCTTCGCCGAAGTCAATAATATCTTCCATCACCGAACGTTCGAAATCCGTCATACAAGATAAACGGTCATCCATCGCTTTAGCATTCGCTTTGAGAATAGACTTCCATTCAAGAATTTCACCAAGCGTTTTAGTCATCATATATCTCCTTAGTGTACCGCTTGAATATCAAGACCGAGTTTTTGACCAGCATACTGACCAAACAGTTTGAACACATCACCGTGATTCACGGTCATGCATTCTTGAATTTGATAGGCGTGGATCATCTCATGAGCAAGAATGGTACGAAACGATTCGTATGAGTCAAACTCATCAGTCAGACCAAGAATGGTACCTCGACCATCTTCTTCGTCTACACAATATCCCCACTCAGCGTCGAGGAAATCGATGTCGAGTTCGATGGCATCAATGTCAAGAAGACCCTCAAACATCTCTTCGTTGAGAAGGTTCATCTCTTTCAGAGCGATTTCTTCAGTGACTTTGAACAGACCCCAGTCTGCTGCGGTGATGGTAAGTTCTTTCATTTCTCTCTCTTTCGCTTTGTTCATATACTTAATATAAGCATTTCGAAGGCAAATGTCAAGCATTTTTTTCGCTTTTTGAAAAAAATGCTGGCTCCGTGGGTAGGATTCGAACCTACGACCGGTCGGTTAACAGCCGACTGCTCTACCACTGAGCTACCACGGATTAACTTGTCTCCTATTTCATCGCACGAACGAAGCGACCAACGTCACTGTCTTTGAACTGACCGCTCTTAGACCAAGTGCGGAACGCAGAGCATTCAGTGAACTTGGCAGCGCACGAATCAGCAAACTTGCAGGTATCGCAGGGAATGTCTGCATCGTTCAGCATCGCTTGGGGCGTCACTTCAATCGAACCAGCAGTGCTGGCATCGTAGTTGAAGTAGCTGTCATAACCAATCATATCCATCTTGCTTCTCACTTTCGATCTAAGAGAGAACCCTTTCTCTCTTCCATATACTTAATATAAGCATTCTGAAGCCAAATGTCAAGGGTTATTTTCAAAAAAATGCATTTTTTTTCAAAAAATATGCTGAATCCACAGCGAAGATTTTCTAATCAGTATTGGCTAAGCACTTCTGAACCAAAGTCTTGGCACTGATTATCGCATCAGCGCCAAATCTCAATTTGATTATATTATAATACACGACCTCATCAAAGTCAATCATTTTATCCTCACAATGTTTAATATATCTCATTGTGTATTGTTCTAGTGTAATATTTTCTGGCATTACACGACCTTCCCTAGTACCTTTGAACCCGGAATATCCAGTTCTTCTTCTGCTATTACAAGCATACCCCACCCACAATTGAAAATGGATTGAAACTCAACAATACTCATCTTCGAACGCTCAAACAGTTTTTTCCACCATGCATTTTCTGTCAGAGTATTTGTTATCGCAAAGTCTAATTTATATGATAGCCCATTTAGCACTCTGGGTAGATTACCATGAATACCACCACCCGTAATGTGAGCGCAAGCGTTGATTCGATTTAGATTATTCATAATCTCATCAACATAGATTCGTGTTGGCATTAGAGGTATTTCGTCATATGTGAGTATAGAGCGCATCAAACTATATCCGTTAGAATGAGGACCAGAACTTGGAATACCTATGATGAGATTACCGGGCTTAACATTTACTGGTAGCTTCTTCTTCACGATACCCATAGCAAATCCAGCAAGGTCAAACTCGCCCGTTGGATAGCAGTCCGGCATTTCTGCTGTTTCGCCACCAACAAGTTCACATCCTGCAAGAGCGCAACCGTCTTTGATGCCTTTAATTATCTTCATAGATACGTCTAAGTCTAGTTTACCTGTTGCATAATAGTCTAAGAATGAAACAGGCTTTGCACCAACACACAATAGGTCGTTGACGCACATCGCTACTAAGTCAATACCAATCGTATCATATTTCTTGAAGTGCTTGGCTACAAGCAGCTTAGTCCCAACACCATCTGTGGCAAGAGCAACAGTCTGAGGTTTAGGTAGACCACTGCGACGACCATGACTTGTTTGCGCTTTCCGCAAAGAAGTCGTTTCGTCTAACTCAAAAGGTATATCTACCAGTGCAGCATATTGTTTGTCAGCACCGATAGCTTGTGTGAACTTGTTAGCCAGTTCAACATCAACCCCTGCTTGTTTATATGTCGTTTTCATAAGATTTTTCTTTTCTTTAGAGTATAGTAGAGAGAGGCTACCTTATATGGAATAGGTGGTCCCATTATGATCCCATTCCCCCTATCACACGATCAGTCTTTTCATAGACCACAGAAAAATCACATCCATAAGCCGGGCAGATTTCAATTTTATCAGGTAGCCCATTGTTATCCTTGTTTCCAAGTTCATTAGAGATAAAGTAATGACCAGAATTTTCTGGAAACACTTTACGCAAGAGGTTTTCTAATTTTTCAATATACTCCTTGGCGTCTTTTAAAGTATCAAGTCGGTTAGATATTTCGTTCATTTTTCAATCCCACAAATGTTCATAATATTTACCAAACAGCCTAAACCCGTTGGTCATTCGTAGTTGATGTGCTTTGCAACCTTCGTCGTCAATCCATTCAAAACGACCACTAAAAGGTCCACCGTCTTCGCCTTCGATGTATGGACCACGGTAATCTTCTTGCCAATGATCTCTACATTTTTGTTCGAATGCCCAAATCATTTCATCTAGCACCCAGTCCCAACGCTCAAAATGTTTAGAATCAGCATTGCCACCTTTACAGTATTCATCAATATTCTCTTTAGTAGCTTGTAGTTCTTTTGGAACATCTGCATTAGTTACAAGGGGAGCGCCATGTTTTGTAGCTTTTAACTGTACAAGCATAGGCAGGATAATAGGAGCAAGGGTGTGATCCATACTCCAAGTGTCCCAAGGATCAATACGCACTTCGAACCTTTGTCTTTCGAGTTTGTCTAAAATCTTGTTGATGGTTTTGTTGTATACCCACTGAAGACCATCTTGAAGCGTCTCAAGTGTTTTTTCGAGTCGAGTGTTACTTTCAGTCCATTCTCGATTGTATTTTTTATCCATGTAGCGATTATGAACATAACTGACCCAGCAATCATTATAGGATTTAATCGACACTTTCATTTTTCATCTCACCATCAAGAACAACATACATATAAACAGGACATCCACTCGATTTAATATAAGCACGACCACCATCAATCATATTGCCGTTCCCAAACATCTTGTAGTCATGTCGATGGGCACTATACTGTAGATTACCATCATCATCTTCGACACACCCAACCTCCTGTTTTTCAATCCTATCAGCATTAGTAATCATTAGATTGCCGCTCATTGGATGATAATAAATGCCAAAATACTTGTTACCAAAGTCAGGATGTGGCGTATCACGATAGAAGATATCCATCGCTTGTGCTTCGTGTCCTAGTGCAGACGTACACACATACTTGACAGGAACTCCATCTTTCTCTGTATAGTGTTTGCAAATCTTATCAGTATCAAATTGTGGTTCGTGTTTAATCATTTTCAATCACTCGTTTTGGCTAGAGCCTTGCGAATCCATTTGACCTTGTAATCCTTACTCCATTCTCTAAGATAATCATTGTCTTTATCGAACAGTTCCAGCATTTCATCTTCGTTCATGGTAGTAGTGTCTGTAATGTATTCTCCCATATGTTTTTGAGAGAACTCTTCACAGTTGTCCTGCGTTACAGTGTCTTCAGCCCATTCAATTGCAGTGCCGTGCAGCTTAGGCAAATCATCCTTATGCATTACATAACGCATACGATACGATGAAATACAAGTTACAACAACATAATCTTTTTCTTCTACATTATCAGTCATTATTATCTCCTCATCTTTGCTAGTGCTTCAGCATCTTCAGTAGAAAACACTGGAACCATATTACTCTTGTGCATCGTTGCAATACCAAGTAGCTTACGCTTACCACTATATTGCATAGGTTCTTTTTTCGGTGCCACACCAGTTGGAATTTGATTAGAAAGCGTGGTGGGCCCGGCAGGATTCGAACCTGCGACAACGCCGTTATGAGCGGCGGGTTCTGACCGCTGAACTACAGGCCCGTTATATCCCATCTTCTTGAGAAACTTTGCATGAGCAGCATCTGTTTGTTGCTGCTTCTTTGACTTCTTCTGTTTTCGCTTCTTCGTACTCGTTGTACTGAAGTAAGCTGGAAGCATATGCATCGACATCTCTGTTTCTCCTCATTAGTATTATTATATACTATACGAGAAGGGATATAAAGTCAACCTTTTTATGAGGGAATTTTTGGACCTTTATCTGCTGGTTCCGGGAGATTCTTTTTCATATCAAACTCCCACTCTAGTGCTTCATTAATTTCAACAATGAAGCAAGCATATCCTTCAGGGTCAACACCAAGAACGACCAAATCTTCCTTATGAGAGTATACACCTACGAATATATCACCCTTAGCGGTTTTCGTTAACCCACTTGCAACCAAGACATAACCTTCGTCATCAATATACTGTTTAATATCTTTTGTATCGTCACACACCAGATTAACTGGCATGGTAAATATAGCCGATTTTGCGGGGGTTGAAATCATAATAACAGCAGCGATAGTAATTGCAGATAGTAATTTAAACATTATACTTCTCCTTGTATGAAACTCTGGCATCCACAAACCCTTCAATGAAGTTGTCTCTATTTTCAACAAACACTTGTGGTTCAGAGCCATCGACCGCAATAATCACTACGGTGCGACTGACTGGGATTTCAGTTCGTTCCTCATACATCACAGCATAGCAGGACGCTTGCATAAAGTAGTTAGAAATCCATTCTTTCTTTTTGGGTTTACGAGATGTTTTGAAATCAATAATGGAGAGTTTCCCGTCGAACTCTGCGATACAATCTACCCTACCTGCTGTTTTCAGAAAGTCAGAATACAGCGGTGCTTCTAGATATTGAATGTTATCAATATATGTGTCTAGGATAGGTTGGATTTGTTTGAACGTAAAGACGTTCGCTGGCATCTGACCATCAAGATAGTCAGGCTTATTGTTGAGGTAGTCTTCACAGATTTGGTGAACCTTCGTACCTCTAGAACCAGCTTGTGTAGAAATGCGATTAGCTTCTTCTGCGCCAACACGTTTTCTCCAAGCAGCAATGCCTGCTTTGCTTAGTTCTGATAGTATAGTCGTAACTGACGGGTAGCGATTTCCGTCAGGCGTGTTGTACACCCTACCGCTACCCGTCGTTTCAGCAATTAGCTCCGTTAGAGTTGGAGCATTCACATGATTAAAGTGTTTCATCAATCTAGTCCCAGTTTGGACCTCGCTATAATATAGGACTTTACGAGGTCTGAGCGAACAATGTCTTCAGCAGTAAATTCGATAAAATCAAATTCTTCCATACTATCTATAATGCGTAAAAACTCTCTTAGTCCGCTCAGTTCTTTTTTTCGCTCGCTTGTCAAGTCATCTTGACGAACGTCTCCACAAAATATAATCTTACAGTTTTCACCAACTCTTGTCATCACAGAATGCAACTCCATCGCATTCATATTTTGAACTTCGTCTACAATAATAACACAATCATCTAACGTAATACCACGAACAAACGAGGTTGACATAAACTCTACGATGTTCTTTGTCTTTAGTATCTCGTAAGCGTCACCACGGTTGAATAGCTTTCTAGCAATGTCCTGATAAGGTGCTTCATACACCTTCATCTTCTCTTTCTGATTGCCGGGTAAGAAACCCATATCTCTCGTTGGTACTACTGATCTAATGACAAAAACTTTATTAAAAGATTTGTCTTCAAGCACAGACTTCAGTGCTAGATACAGACCAATGAATGTCTTTCCTGTACCAGCAATACCATGAAGCATTAGATGATAATCGTTGTGCCAAGAATGAAAAGCGTCTTCTTGTGCTATTGTTATTGGTTTGATTGAGTTGAGTTTAAACTTCTCTCCTACGTTCAGGTTTCCAGATTTGTCCAAGACTTTATCTTGGCGCAGTTTTCTTTTTTGTCTTTTTGTTAAGCGTTCTGGACTTGTGAGCATGGATTGTCCTATTTTGTTTGAATGTTTGATCCCCTATTGGCTTTTTTCACTCGCTGTAAAACGTCATTGAACCCGTTATCAATCCTACCAGCAACACTACCAGTACCTGATACGATAGCAGGTGCAGAGACTAACATTTTATAGCTACCATCCTTAATAACTTCTTGTGCTTCCTCCCATGTACAAAAGGTTGTCATAGTGTCACCAGTTTCAATATGCTCAAATGAATATGTAGGCATTATTGTTCTCCAGTGACGATGTTATATATTTGTTTCCAATTTCTTGCAGTACGCATATTTGAAGTAATGTAGTTTTGATTGTGAGTGTGTCTCATAAGGATTGGATTGAGGTTAAACTTCAATCCACATTCTGCGTTCTCTACTTTATCTTCAATCCACCAGCATTCAGAATCCTGAAACTTCATCAACTCAGCGTCTTTATCAGCACCTGTTTCAATACAAGTGATGAAGTCAAAGACATTTTCTCCAAATACTCTCACCAAGTTTTCTTCACGAAGGGCTGTAGCGTATGGATTAGTAGAGAGTGATGTAATCACGCCGAAGATATATCCATGCTCTTCGTTCAGCTTTTTTACATACTTCACTGCATCTCTAAGTGCGGGCAGAAACCCAATCCATGCGCTCTCATTAAACTCTGTTACAAGTCTACGACCATCATCCTTATCAACAACTTCATCGAATATCTTATCGATACCATAGGCGTGTTGATAGCCATCAGATAGCGTATATCCTTTTTCATCCATAAACTGGAAGAATCGATACGACCAGTCAAGTAGTACACCATCACAATCAGTTAGTATCAATTTAGAGTTCTTCATAAACCTCATTCTCTCGAATCTTGTTTTTCTGACGACGCCGTTCTTGATAGGCGTGTTCTTTTGCTTTTTGAGCGCCTCTGCTTTTCTTTACTCTACGCTCAAATCGATTTGGGTCGTCGTCCCAAACGTTTTTCTCTCGACGATACGTTTTACCCATTTTTAGCCTTAACATCCTCTGCAATTAAATTTGGAAATGCTTCGTTGATTGTCTTTACAGTCAATCCCTTAACATGCTTACCATCTTTCATATCAAGAAGAAGGAGCGCATCCTCCTTGTTGACAGTCTCAAGCAGTTGAATGAACAACTGCTCTCTCTTCATCGGCTTGACGTTTGTGCCAGTGCCTTCATAGAAATATGGAATACGCTTTGAATTTCTATATAGCATACCATGGTCGTCTACTGCTTCTGATGGTGTGTATGGAGGAGCGCCTTCGGGTAAAAGGCATTTGAGAGAAGGACAATACATTGCTTTGAGGATTGTCTTCAATGGCTTTGCTTCATTCTGCTTGAGCCATTTTACTTTCTCAGCTTTGGATTTCATCTTAGATGCTTTGCCTAAGATTTCCGAAATAGATAGTTGCATTTAAAATTCACCTATGTTTTCAATAAGATTTTTCAATCGTTTTTCAATGAAGTAGTTAAAGAGTTTAGAGCGATCACCGCTCTCTTCATTGTATTTAGTCATCACTTCTTCTTGAATATAATCAGGCACCATAGACAAGTCAATCATTGCCTTATTGCGTTGATAACCACGAAGAATTGTTTCGTCCGTCATACAATCATTTTTAAGTTCAGCAGTATACTGTGCGATACGCTTTTGTGTCATAGGTCTCTGTCGAGTTCCCATAACAAGACAATCGTCTTCTGATAGCATGTTAGGCACACCATCGCCAGTATCACCCTTCATAATGTGTTCCATTATGTATTGATTAGGATTAGCATGACGAAGCCACCGCTTACGAATAGGATCGTATTGTGTTACATTAGCATACTTGTGCAGTTGAATAAAGTCTTTATCAGCAGAAAGAATCAAAATCTTTTCTGTTGAGCCAGCGTTCAATTCAACGCCAAACTTATGACACAGCGTACCGATTGCATCATCTGCTTCAGCACGGTCAACCTGAACTGTTTTGTATGGAAAAACTTCTTTGATTTCATCTCGCACAAGATTTAGGATACGAAAAAGTTCGTTCCAGTTGAGTTCAGAGGTCTCACGAGACTTCTTGCGATTTGCTTTGTAATATGGGAATATATCTCGACGCCAGTAGTTCTTATCATCGAAACAGAGAACAAGTTCTCCATAATCTTTGACGAACTTCTGACGATACGAGCGAATTGAATTGAGAACCATATGTCGAATGAGACTTTCCTCAAACTCGACATTATGATGGTTGCCAATTTGAACCATGACGTTACTAATCATCACTTGGTTCATATCTACGAGAATCACTTGTTTATCCTTTTCTATTTTTGAGACGTAGGCGTTCGTCTTTTACAGCATTGTAGTAACCTTTGTACCAACCATCGGCTTTGACTTCCATCATGCCTAGGCCCAAATCTTTGACCTGCCATAACTTGCTACCTGTAAAGAATTCACAAGCCTCACTCATCAGATACCACTCACCAATGTGAATGTTGGTGTGAATAGGCATATTCCGATGATCTAAGTTTGCAGTGAGTTTGTCAAATGCCTTTGAAAGTTCGCTGCGAGTGAAGCCTTTGCTTGGAAAGTTGTGATAGTAGCCTTCGCTCGGAGGGTTGCGCCAGTAGCCTTCAACGTAATGACCGTCTCGGTAGTGCGAATCCACGTACACCTTATTTTTCATCATCTGCTCCTTCATTGTCTATACTTATAATATAAGCATTCTGACGCCAAATGTCAACCCTTTTCTTCTAAAAAGATGATAAAAATTGCGTCCATTCCTTTTGACGGCGAGACCAATTGAAAGTGTTGTTTGTATTGTGTATTTGTAAATTCATATCTAACACACCATATGTTTTGATATGCTCTATAGCACTCTCCAAATACCTATGCGCTCTGTTAGCGTGAATCTGCACATCCTCATCCCACTGATACATAGTAGTCATATTAGCAGCAGTCTCAGGAAGAGCAGCATAGTTTGGATGGACACAGAGACACCCAGCAGACATGGCTTCAATCAACGCAATGCACGAAGTCTCTTGCCAGATAGACGGATAGGCGAAGATGTGAGCGCTTTGTAGCGCCTTTCTAACCTCTTTATTAGACACTGACCCATGATAGCGAATCTTCGGATGTTGCTTCAGTTGGTCGAACAGAGCCTTGTACGGCTCATCTCTTTGCTCCCAGCCATAAATCTTGAACGAACTATACACATCAAGTTCAATGTTATCATGCTGTTTAGATAGAGCGTCAAAGATAGGATACAATAGACCTAACCCACGATGAGGCGTCGTATGATAGATGATACGAATCTTACCATCATTCGGCTTCTTATGCTCAACAATAGGTTCAATAGCATTCTTGAGAATATGAGAGTGACTGTATGGCACACCCAGAAAATCATGATACTGTTGAAACTGCCACTGAGAGACGAACACCAGCTTATCATACTTCTTATAGCCGCCATCTTTCAAGTGGGCGACTTCAGGGTCTCCTGCTAGATCATGACATACAAGAATCTTTTTCAAATCATCTCGTAATTCACGAGTGCGAGAGTGGATAATCTGAAAGTTCTTTAGCAACTCTTGAGGAATGCGTTGTTGCATTCCAATTGCCATCATTTCAGTTCCACCCATCGCATTCTGTGTCAACTCATTACGAATGAGTTCGCCTGCTACGATTTCGACCAATGGAAATCACTTTGATGTAAATAGCTGTTGATCTCGAATTTAACCATCGATTCAATACGGAAAGACCGCCAAGCCTCTTTCTCTAAATCCCATACAGCAATTGCTTTGGGTTCATCTTCTGGCTTAACTAGAACCTCTTCAATGTCCTGTTGCTCTGGCAAATACTCTTTTTGAAGAGTACACCACATCGTTCGCATATCGCCGTTTACCTTCTTAAAGGTAACCCAACAACGACTAGAGTGTAGCTTCTCTAGAATATCCAAATACTCCATCATATCCTCCACTTGTTCCTTCCACATGGTCTAAAAATTCTATAAATTCTTCGAAGACAACATCATTAAAAGTTATGATGTGACTTCCGTCTGGAATTCTATTATACACGATTACATATTGACGCTTGTATGCTTTCACAATTTGCACAAATTGATCACGGATCGTATCATCAACATCACATTGTAATATGTACTTACCCTGCATCAACCGGTGCCTTGTCTTTCATTGTCCAGCCACGTTTAATCCAATCACGATAAGTAGTTGCAGCAGTAACGCCAAACGACTTCTGAATAGATCGTGGAGTAGGAGAGCCTCGCTTCCAAGACTTGAGCGCCTGCATCGTCTTATCAAGTTCACTACGTTCACGCCTAACAGCCTTTGTAATGCTCTTATTCACACCCACTAAACCCTTAGACGTATAATGAACTCCAGAACTCTTCTTGCCTTTTCCCATTTATTTCTCCAAATGTATGATATTAAAACCGGGTGTAGTATATAGAAAAGTGAGTGGTTGCTGATCTGTATAGAATTCAGAATACACTAATTTTTTAATACCACTTTGATAAATCAGCTTCGCACATTCAAAGCAAGGCGAAGTCGTAGTATATAGAGTTGCTCCATTTGCAGATGAACCATATTTTGCCAGTTTCATCAAAGCATTTGCTTCTGCGTGTAACACCTCTTTTTTCGTAGTGGATACAGCACGAAGAGTATCATAGTCTTCACAGAGATTAGGCATTCCAGTTGGCATACCGTTCCACCCCATAGAGATGATACGTTCATCTTTGACGATTACACAACCCACCTTACGACGCTTTGCGTGAGACATTTCTGCAACACGATATGCAATGTCCATATAGAGGCGATGGTATTTGTCTTCTTTGTATGCGACCTCTTCAGCCGCAGAATAAACCATTTTTATTATCCCTTCTCAATCAAGTTCCAGACTTGCTTCCTATCATATCCCATATTGCACATTTGGTCAACAAGTTCTTCAATGGTAATCTTACCATAGTCGAAACTTTGGATAATCTTATTGACCTTAGCGGTCCAGAAAGCCTTTGCTTCTACAACGTTATTCATTCGCCTTTTCCAATCAAATATGTTTTCAAATCGACGACGTTTTCATCATTGATCATTCGAATGATGATATTCGTTACATCGATATCCATTTGAAGCATCTTCATCTTCTCCTGTAGTTCCATTAACTCTTCTTGATAGTATTTCAACTCCTTCTCTTTTTTTAGACGAGATGCGATAAGTTTATCAAGAATGATTATGTTAGTTTCTTCAGACATTAGCGACTATAGAAGAGGTGGGCACCAATGCGCTGCTGGAATGTGTATGCTGCTGCCCAATATGGCTGAACGTAATGAGCATGATACCAAAGAGAATTATTAGTGTTATCGTATGCGTTATCATTATCTGGTCCTTCTTCTTCACGATTCATCATTGCGACTAGTGCGATAAGAAAGTCTTCCTCATAAGCAGCAGCATCTTTAATTCTATCAGTCTTACCATCGCAGTACCAAGAGAATTGGCACTTGTTGCGAAGTGGGTTGCCGTTCGAATCTCTCACTGCTTGATAAACAACTCCACAGATTGTATCTGGAAACGATTTATCTCTGGCACGATTGATGACCACGTTAGCAATCGCTTCTTTCTCATCGTCTTCTTGGTGCCTTGCTTCAAAGTAGATATTAGTTGCAAGACAATGCGCTTGGTCAATCACAGATGCGTCAGTCGTTTCATATACTATATGAAATTGCTTATCTGGATTACCAGCAGTGCTTCTATCAGCAACGAGAGCGTAGGTTACCGCAGCCACCAGAGCAATCACGGACACCTTGTATGCTTTATTCATCACCATACCACCAATCCATTTTGTTGAGATAGTCGTTTATCTGTTCGAGGGTCACCTCGATGATGTTATCTACACACGCCACGCTCTTGATATACTTCTGCATACCAAGGTCGATTTGGTCGTGAGAGGTGTAGTTAAACTTCATCATTACGCTTTGTATCCCATGTTGTAAAGAATGTCTAGAATGCTATCAATCGTTTCTCTGTCTGTAGCGAGGAGCTTTTGCTCTGATTCGCTGATGACTTTCTTGATAGCAGCGATTTGATCGTAACGATCTTCGTTTCCCTTCAGGGTTGCTGCTACCTGTGTTGCGAATTGATTGTGGGTGAACATTTTCGAATCCTTCTTTGCTGTGTTCATATCTATAATATAAGCACTCTGACAGCAAATGTCAAGGGTTTTTTTCAAAAAAAGATTATTTTTTTGCACCCCGTCGAAACGCTTCTCGCTCAAGGCGCTTCTGCTCTAAATGCTCACGATGCTTGATACCACGCTGACAAGCATCATATGCGCCAGGATTGGTTATATAGTCATTGCATTCGTGTTCTTGAGGATGAGGCAGATGATGATAGACAACGGTGTTAGTAGTCTTAGGCTTGTCCATATTCTCGCCTACTTTAGACCCCACAATAGCACCGACTACAGCACCACCCACAGTGGCAATGCCTCTACCAGAACCTTTGCCGATAGTATTACCGAGAAGCCCTCCAGCAACGCCACCGATAACTGTACCGCTATCTTGGTTTGTCACACAAGCAGAAACTGCAAGAGCGAACGTAACAGTGAAAAATATTTTACGCATTAGATTTCCATTTCTATTTCGTAGTCTTCGATTACAGAGTGAGCAAGCAATCCCTCACACATTTCTCTGACCCGCTGTTCAGCGATTGCTGGGTCATCAATATCAACATCAACTTCGATAAACTTGCCTTGACGGATTTCATTTACACCAGTGATACCCGCTTGGCTAAGAGCCATTTCAACTCCTTTGCCATGCGGGTCACGAGTGACAAATGTCTTCAAACGAATAAAGACATTTGCTTTCATTATTCAGCGTCAGCGTATTCTAACGCTTTCTCTAAAGCATTCATCTTCTTCTTCTGGTTCGCACCAAACCAAGCAGACTGCATACGAGTATCGTTTGAGCGACCAGCAACGTGGTCAGTGAAGTAGGTCACTGCATTGTAAGCAGTCCACCAGGAGCCTTCAGCATACTCAGCACCAGGCTGAGTCTCAACCAACTCACGAACAGTCTCACCCGTGCGAGTGAGGTCACCCTTCGTACCAGTCTTAGTACCGAACAGTTCAGTGAGATACTCATCAAGAGAAGGAGCGTTGTAACGCTTCGAACCAAGATACTGAGCCATCTCACGATACTGGTCCATCTTGCTGTGAGCGATACCAAGAGTAGCCTTGACGCTTTCAGCATCAAACGCTTTACGGTGGTTCAACTTTACAGCATTCTCAGCAGTCTTGCCGAGAGAGTATGTCAGCGTATTGTTACACACCACACGAATAGGAGTGAAGCGAATATCAATCGACTTACCATACTGATGAGGGTTAGAGAACAGCAGGAACGATTCAACCTTGTCTCCGTTGAAGAGTTCAAAATCATCTTCGACCTTGGCGAGCGCCCAGACAATCTGACCATCTTTGAGAGAGCCAGCAGTGTGCATTTTCATATCACCTGCTTCAACAAACTCATTGAAGAACTCAAACGCTTCAGAGTTCTGCACTGGGTTCCAGTTAGCACCAACCTGAGTTAGCACCTTACTGTCAATGTCACGCACGAGCGCTTTTGAACCAGTCGGAATCTTCTCACCGTTGAACTCGACGAAAGATTCGAGTTCTTCAACACGCCAGTCGAGACCAGCGAGCGCCATCATATCCATAGCAGAAGTGTCTTCAGGCACTTTAACACCCAGACCATGCCAAGGAACATCCCCAACATATGCCATCTGCGCTTCACCGTTTACGATTTCAAGTTCGTGAGCCATTTTCTTTCTTCCTTTTCAATCATTCAATATACATATTGTAACAGTTTTCAAAACAAAAGTCAACCACTTTTGTGACTTTTATTTCAAAAAAGTTACGCTGTATGCCAACTGTCTTCATGTTCGTATTCGACGTATTCAGCACCATCATATTCACTGGTGCCGTTGATGCGAAACTTTCGCCCAGCATCTACCCAGACTATATCTAGATGTCCGGCACCACTGGTGCAAACATACGTCCATTCATCGACCTCATAGACGCTATCTTCGGACTTGATATACGCTTCAATCTCGTCACGCTTATCTTCCAAAACCAGTTTGACAATCTCAGCGTCAAACATCATCCAGCCGCCATAGTCTTCGTTCCAGGTACTCCAACCAGCGGTGCCATGGCTCACTAGCACAGCAACCTTGCCGTCTTCACGGATATATTTTTCGATCATGTCACTTCCTTTCATTGTCATAACTATAATATAAGCATTCTGGCGGCAAATGTCAAGCACTTTTTTGAAGTTTTTTTAAAAAAATTATTCCTCACCGTCTAGGATGGCTAGAAACTCATTATAGTATGTGATTGGGTCTGTATCAAACTCTTCCATTGGAATAACTTCTTCGATGTTATTGTGTAGAGGGTGGTGGTTTCCTTGCATTCTCATGATTAAGGCTTTCGTGCATTCTACCATCAGAGCAGCATCATACCCTAGTTTCTCATCCTTGTTGATATTGAATCCCATATCTCGTAGCGAACCCAGTGTCTGCACAAGAACTTCAGTAGCAATGTCAATCGCTACTTCTACCTGCTCCTCTCGAATTCGCTCGTGTAGTTGCTCTCTGTTCTGAGGAGGCTCAAAGTCTGATGACATTCGTTTTGGAAAGAAAATAACATTTGATGCGATGGCTTCATTGTCCAACGTAAACTCCACCTCGCCAATTTCTGGGTCATCTGGTGTAAAAGTAATATCCATTATTCTCTCCTATATCGCTCGTATGTAAAAGTAATGTTCATTATTCTCTCCTATATCGCTCGTAGTAAAACACAGTCGCCATTGATACGACCTGTTGCAATACCTGGCTTTGTTTTGATTTCACTAAACGCTTTGATAGAACGAAGTTTAGTAGATATTAGCACACTACTAAGAATTTCGGGTTTGCGAACCTTCTTCTTGAATGATTTATCCTCATCGAAGTTCTGTAGGGTCGTACCCTTTACAGATAGCTTCTCACCTTCTTTTGCTTGGTAGATAAACAAGTCACGATACTTCGTATTGAAAACGAATAGTACCTCGCTCTGAGGAATGACGATAGGATCAATGCTATTCAGCTTGAAGTCGCCATCAGACTGTTTGTATTTGAGTTTTGAAACAATCTTCTCGGATGACACCTTGCGCTTCACCCGCACCTTCTTCTTGCTTGCAGCATAAGAATTAGCGTCTTCGACAAGAGTAGTCACAAATGCGAGAAACTTCTTTCGTTGTGGGAGTTTGAGATAATCGTATGATTCAACGAGGTCAGGAGTTTTATCCTCAACCAACTCTCGTAGCTCTTCCTGCAAGCGAGAATAATATTCAGCAATCTTAGCTGCATACTTCTTTGCTGGCTTCAGAACAATCAGCCTACGATACAGACTGAATTTGGACTTAGCAAAATCGTCGATGGCATTTTCACATTCGCACATCAGTTGATCATAAGTCATCTGAGATTTGTTCATCGTCATTCCTTTTCGTTTCTGATATATCTAATATAATCATTTTAGAAACGAATGTCAACCCTTTTTTAAAGATTTTACATGAGAGCGGTGAATTTTGCAGTTGATGATACCATTGAGATATGAGTCATCTAGCAGAACGTTTCTATCAAACTGCTCTTTAGCCTCTAGATAACCCATCTCTCCCTTGGACATACAAAGGTAAAGAATATCACGGCGAAACGCCTCTCTACCATTTTCTAGTAGAAGACTCTTCACCAACTCAGAACTACCAAAATAGTCTTGCCAATCGGACTCAACTATCTTACGTCTTTTGCGAGTCTTACCTTTGAGTGGAGGTAAGGTCTTCTTAGACCAAAATAGCTTCTTACCAACATACTTTTTATCAGTATCTAATTGTGTAATAATATAAACGAATCCGATATAATCTTCAGGTATATCTAAGAATTCTTCACCATTGTAAAACCATGTTATTCTACCGTCTCCTCGTCATCAATCAACGTATCATCGCCACAGAAAGGGCAATAGAGAACTTCATCATATAGTTCGTGTTTGATAGTGAATACCGCTCCACACGAATCGCAAGTATGCTCTACATTATATTCATCATCCATTACTCTGTCCCCAAACATCTTCCCAAGAACCACTCAGTGCTGCGGTAGCGTAGTCGGTAGAACGATTCTCGAAGAAGTTTGTGTGAGTAGGAGCGTTAATCATTTCCTCTACCCACGGCAAAGGATTCTTCTTGACTTTGAAGATGCCTCTCATACCCATAGAAATCAAACGACGGTCAGCGATGTAACGAATATATTGCTTGACTTCTGCTGCTGTGAGATTCTCCATCTCACCCATCTGAAATGCTAGGTCAACGAAATCGTCTTCAAGTTCTACCATCTTCTCTGCGATAGAATAGATTTGACCCTTCGTATCATCATTCCAAAGTTCTGGTTTCTCTTCAAGGTATGAACGAAACAAAGCAATGATGCCTTCGGCGTGCATCGTTTCATCAACGATAGACCAAGTAACAATCTGACCCATGCCCTTCATCTTACCATGACGAGGAAAGTTCAGTAGCATAATGAACGAACTGAATAGTGCTAGTCCTTCAGTGAATGCAGAGATTGCAGCCATCTTGACTGGTAGCACTGCTTCGTTATCTACCTTAGCCATAAAGTATTCATGCTTCTCACGCATAGCATCATACTCTAGGAACTCATTGTATGTGCTTTCTGGCATACCAAGAGTTTCGATTAGATGTGAATATGCAGCGATATGGATTGCTTCACGAGCAGCAAATCCCATAAGCATCATACGGACTTCTGGTTGAGGAAAGTGTGGCAGGTAGTTTTTAACGTAACCACCTGCCACGTCGATATCGGATTGCGTAAAGAACCGAAAGATTTGTACAAGAAAATATTTTTCGGCGCTTGATAAACGATTACGCCAGTCTTTGATATCTTCCATCATCGGCACTTCACCATGCAACCAATGAGATTGCTCGTGCTTTAACCATAGATCATACATTTTAGGATAGTTAAATGGCTTAAAATAAAGCCTCTCATCGGTTAGCATATGTTTTTTAGCCTTTCATGATTAGTGTATATGCGCCATAGGCAAGAGCGCAACCGGCGACAATCTTAACAACTGTTACTGGCAATAGAAGCAGTACAAGACCACCGACAACCATTACTGTGCCGTCTAGTGTAGTACGCTCTGACATTCGATCTTTAAACCATTGCATTGTAGTTCTCCTTACTTTTTGATTGGAGTTGGGGTTTCGGGTACTGTAGCTGCTGGTACTGACTTCTCTACAAAGGAACTTTTAATATCAGCTCCAAATATATACACAACACCAACAACGACTGCTACGAATACCAGTCCAGCAATAACGATTTTATTCATCGTCATCTCCTTTCTTTAGGAGGTCTATGCTCTCTTTGAGACCAGTATAACCTCCCGCTAGTAAATTTTCATTAACAAAAATCTGAGGGACTGTACGAAGATTGTATTCAGCCATGAGGTCAAAACTATCAGCCAAGTCAACCTCGGTATAGTCTAACCCATTATCCCTCAGAAGTTTCTTTGCGGCTTCGCAATAAGTACACCAATCTGATGTAACTATTTTAATGTTCATTAGCAACTCTTTTATCGTCTTCAGAGCGAGGCTTCAATGCGACCCCGTTGAGGTTTTTAATCAACCTCTCAATCAAATATCTCTTCCATTTTGAAATAGGATACTTCACTGTTTCGGAATCAACCATCATCAAAAACAGTTCGTTGATAGCTTCTTCTGCTTCCTTTGATATTTCGTTTACCTTATTAACTTCATTATAACAACGAAGTTTCCACGCTAGATAGTCATATGTAACATACGCCTTCCTAGCAAAATCAATATCAAGCAACTGCTTCAAACCAGGAGCCATTGGCATACAGTATGGTTTGTAGATGAATCCCTCTGGAACAGTGAGACGAACCCAACGATACGGATGCACACCAATTTCTTTGAGTACTGGCACAAACTTTTTAACAGCTTTATCTTCAAACGATAGCTTCTCAGTTAGTTCATAACCAACCTTTGGTGTGTTCCACGAAGTCTTCGTATCTTCAGTCATAAACATTATAACGCTCCTTTAATCATCAACCCTCACAGGCAATACAATCTTCACCCATAGCAAGGGCAGTCATATCTAGTTCTTGAATAACTTGCCTTTCAATACGACGAGACACTTTGTCTGCTTTACCAATCTTTTCAGACCGGCAATAGTACATCGTTTTCAGACCCTTTTTCCACGCTAAGAAATGAACAGCGTGTAAGTATTTCACATTTGCGTCTGGCCGAAAGAATACGTTCAGAGACTGTGCTTGGTCAATAAACATCTGTCTATCAGCAGCGTGTTCGATAACCCAACGCTGGTCAATTTCCATTGCTGTCTTATATATATCTTTCTCGTAATCAGAAAGAAACTTCACATGCTGTACAGAACCTTCGTGTGCAATTATCGATGACCAAACTCTATCATAGTTGATTGAAGGGTCTTCGTCAATCTTTTTCTTGATTAAAGCGTCAAGAAACTTATTTTTATTTAGAAATGAACCACTTAGTGTGTCTTGCCTGTATGCATTAGCTCTCCAAGGCTCGACAGAAGGAGATGTATTGCCCATAATGATGGAAGAAGATGCATTAGGAGCAACAGCCATAACGTGACTGCAACGACGACCAGTACCCTTAGCATCAGGTGCTTCTCCTCTGCTCTTACCCAGCTTCAAATTTGCTACGTCTAGGCCTTCTCTGATATGCTTGAAAATACGCATGTTGAGAGACTTAGCAACAGCAGATTCGAATGCAGTATTTCTCTTCTGAAGATATGCATGGAACCCAAGAGCGCCTACACCAACTGACCGTTCTCGCATAGCAGAGTATTTAGCTCTTGAAACAAAATCAGGTGCATCATTGATAAACTTTTGTAAGACGTTATCAAGCATCTCTAGAACATCTTCTAGAAACTGTTCATTCTGAGACCATTCATCATAATGCTCCAAATTCAAAGACGATAAGCAGCAAACAGCAGTGCGGTCATTGTCTGTAGGTAGTGTAATCTCAGAGCAGAGATTTGATTGTCTAACCTTCAAACCCTTATCTTTGAGCCAAGATGGAAGATAGCGATTTGACGTATCAATATAGTGAATGTATGGCTCACCAGTTTGCATACGCATTTCAAGAATACGCTGCCACAACTCACGAGCAGGCACAACTTCTCTAACTTCATCAGTCTCTGGTTCTTTGAGTTCCCAACTATCATCTGCGTTTGGATCAAGCATAGACTTCTCTACAAGATTCATAAACTTGTCAGAGATATTGATGCCGTGATGAAGATTGAGACAACGAAAGTTCTGGTCGCCAGTAGGCTTTCTCATCTCAAGGAACAACAGAATATCTGGATGGTCAATATCAAGATAAGCAGCATAAGAACCACGACGAGTCTTGCCCTGACGATACGCAAGAGAAGAAGCGTCATACATCTTTAGATGTGGGAGGACGCCCGTAGACTTATCACCAGCAGAACGAATGCCAAACCCAACACCCACGCCACCGCCAAGCATACTAAGCCAGTTAGTTTCAGAAAGCGTATCAACTAATCCCTCCGCAGTATCTGGAATCCAATTCAAGTAGCATGAAATAGGTAATCCTTTCGATGATTTACCATAAGATAAAATAGGTGTAGAATAACTTAGCCAATGATTTGATGAGTATTCATATAGCCGTTGAGCATGTTCAGGATTCGAACCAAATGTTTTAGAAACAAAAGCAAATCGTTCTTGTGGGCTTAATTCATCATCAGCCATGTATGACTCTTTAAGACGACGAATACCCAACTCATCAAATAGTTGGTCTTTATTTGGGCTAACTGTAATTCCCATATGTTCCATTTTTTCCTATTCCTTTATGTCTTCTAGTTTGCTAGTTTATTTCTAAGTATTTGCAAATTATTACTTTCTGGCGCTTCTCGTAACAATCTAGCAAACTCCATCATCATCAAATCTCCATCATTTTCAATTGGCGTCAAATCTCTATCATTTGCAGCATCAACAAACGACGAATTCGATTGTCCGACTTTTTGAAATTCTGTGTATCTCCACACAATGTCTTCAGCTTTATCACCAATAACATTTCGTATTTCATCTCTATTTGTAATTAAAAATGACGATTGGTATATTTTATGGTACAGTATAGCATTTATTTGACTCGTAGTCAAGTTAAATTGTTTCATTGCCTCATCAGTAATGTCGTAAAAATATTGAAACCAAGACACATTCGAATGTAGTTTAATATCGAATTCGTTTTGAATCATATATTTAATGGCAGGGTGATTGATGTTATTTTTAATAGTTTTAAATACAAGAACAAGTCGAAGATCATTACACATTCTAGATAATGGTCTAGCACCATGCAGAGCATTCGAATCGAATATAAACAGTCGCCCACATTTCGGCAAAATTGAATAATCGATATCCTTCGTATCACGATTAATGATTACAGTTTCGCCGCCCCATTGATAGTTCCATTGCGTATTTAAATAAACCATACATGTTTCAGATGGCTCATGATATTCCCGTCCTATCCACGGGTCATCTGTATGGATATATCCATCAGTGCCATATGTATATCCATTAAAATATAGTCTATTGACGCCCGTATTGTCACCGTCGGGTAGATGTGGTTTTATGTTTTCCCATATATCAAATAAGTCTGAATAAGTATCCTTGTAATAACTTAGCTTAGATATATCATACGGAAGATATCTAGATATGTTCTTAGAACGATTATCTGGACTACAGTTCCAATGTCCATGTGAGTCGACAGAATTATTTGCTTTCCATCCATATTTCATACCTTGTAATGGATACTTGTTTCTTATATATCTAACACTATGATCGTCGATAAAGTTATCTATAGTTTTATACAACATTCAATATTACCCCCAATTTGTTAATGTTTTCGCTAGATAAGTCAAAACCATTAACGATTGTATCACTTCTCATAGAAGGCCTTTGCTCTAAGAGGTTAGCAAACTCTATCCATCTTAGTTGTGTAATCCATGGGTCAGATAAAACATTATTATTAATAATAGAATTTATCCTATCTTTCTTTTTACAAAATATATTAACAAGAACTTCAGCCTCGATACCAATTATACTCTGAATTTCTTCTCTCTCTACTAAAAATGATTTGGAATCTTTGTAATAAGTAGTACCGTAAATAGAATGAAAGAGTCCTGCTTTTAGTTCAACAGCAGGACGACCAAAATTATTCAAAATATTAGAGGTGCCAATCAAATGTTCTAATAGTGTTCTTTTAGAATGCCGCAATTTATCAGCACCAATTGAACAAAGATAATTAATTGGTCTTTCTAACTCTTCTATCATACTTTTTTCCACGTGATTAATTCCATTTCTGCTTCAAGACCGCTATATGAACTACTATCTATAATGAGTTGAATGTCAGCAGATTTCATCCCGCTGATTATCATATCATTTATATCTTTGCCTGGAGTGTCTGGCCAGAAGCATACTTTATATCCCTCTTTAACACACTTCTCCATCTTCTCAACGATTTGCTTATTTCTCGGTTCATTGTCAAATACGATAGTAGCATTCTCAGTACGCATCAAACTCTTGAACGACGCACCAGCCATCGCAATAGAATTATCAAGGAACAAACTATCGATTGGTCCCTCAACGACTGTATATTTACTATTATAGTCTAAATCTTGTAGCCCGTATACCTTTTCTTTGTCTTCATCTAGCATTATAGTTATATATCTAAGCTGGTCTTTATCGAACGCTCGACCTTGAAATCCAAACACCTCTCCTCTAGCATCTATAAATGGTAGTACAAGTCGAGAGTGTTCTTTCATCTCTAGTTTGCCTGGTACTAGAGAGTTGACGTACTCAACAAACTTGGAAGCGTAGTATAATTTATAATGTTTATTTGTGGGGATTTTTCGTGATTCAGCATACACTCGTGCCTTGTGATTAGGCATGAGTTGAGAAATCTTTTTGATTTTGAGGAGAGGAGAACCACGCTTGCGAAACTTCGGTGTCTTGAAGTTTAGTGCTGTAGGCTCTTTCTTCTTAGTTGATAGCTTCTCTAGACCATGCTCAGAAACATAGTCGTTGTATAGCATAGGGTCAACCAACTTTAGAAAGTGCCTAAGATTATGACTCGCATTGCAATTATGACAATAGAACACAGTCAATTCATGACTCTTTTCGAGTATCCACCCACGAGCCTTCGTCTTCGATTTTTGGGAATCACCACAGATAGGGCAACGACAGTTGACCCTGTATGGGTGCATAGACTTTACGCTAAATCTCTCTAGTCTATTTGACAAGAGATTAGCAAACTTCATATCAATAGGATTCAATAACTTATTCCTTACATCAACAGCGATAAAGCTATTATACAGCATATGTAGGAAAAGTCAACCTAAAATATGGCAGAAATATCAACCTTGGACATTAAAAATCCTATAGCAGCGGCAGAGGCGATTACGCCATACTTCCACTTTTCAAGCATGATGATACGTTTCTCGTGCTTTTCGAACATTAATCTTACAACTTTAAACTCTGCTACAATCGAGTCGTAGTTGCGCTCCATCGTATGATTGAGGTCATCACGAAGTTCAGAAATTCTCTTATGAGTTATACTGATGCTTTCGTCTTGATTTTCAATACGAGTTTCATGCACCGCCAGCAACTTTGAAATATGACCAGATACCTCAGCCATTTTTTCAATTGCTCTATCTAGTCTATCAACTAGAAGTCTGTTGGTCTCAACTGTAGTTTTGATGTCACTCACTTCATTTTGAAGTTTGCTCAGTTGGTTCTGATTCTGATCCGTCATCTGCTGGTTTAATCGCTTTCTCGTAATAGAGGATAACTTCCCTTTGTTGGCGAATATATCGTTCCAACTCAGATACGTTTAGTGCTAAGTTTTGATATCCACGAATAGAAAATGCAACAATAGCGAGTTGACCGTTTTCGTCTCTAAACTCTTCTAAGAACTCATCGATGTTCTTTTCGCTTACAACTCGAATATCAACGTCATACAGTTCAATTGGTTTTGGCGGGGCCGCTTCCTGAATCTGTTTTGACTGGTACTCCGTCTGCGTTACTATCTTTGCTGGCAGCGGCTTTCTCCCGCTGGAGCATCCGCTGGCGAGCATCGTTACCGCTAAGAGACTCAATACGAGCCCAAACTTTTGTAGTTGCATTTTTCATCCTCTCTTCAAGATTCTGTGGGTCTTTCAGCGCATCTTTCGATAGGTCACGCTTCGATAGAACCTTTCGCAGCTTGTCTTGCTGCTCAGTTGCTTTTGTGAGATTGCTTTGAAGTTCTTTGTTTAGTGCTTGTTGCTGTTGAATATCAGAATTCATCTGTTTGATTGTCGCTTGAGAGGTTTCAACAGCCTGTTCTAGCTTCGCTTGGTTCTCAGCATAGATAGCAAGGCGCTCTTGCGTGTCCTCATAATACATGAAACCACCGTAACCGATACCACCTAGAACACCCATAAGAACAAAGATTAAAATGAAGATAGGCATTATTTAACTCCTTCAAGCTCTTTTCGCTTCAACAGCTTCTTCTGTGATTTCTTAGATACTACTGGATCATCAGGTGGCAATCCAGCGACATTACCACCACCAGCAGCATTAGCAATCTCTTCAAAGCGAAGATTGATATCATTGTTCTCTGAGAGTGTTGTGTAGTGCCTCATGAATCCTTCTCGAAGAACCTCATTGGAAGTTTCTTCAGTGTAGTCCTTACCTTCTTTGACAAGATACAAAGCAGCCGCATACGAACCCAATCTTGTTTTACCGCCAGGAATCTTCTCGACTAATCTCTTTAGATTTAAAATCATTAAATCGTATAGACCAAACGCATCTCGTTCTTTAATTGTACGCAAGTCTTTTCTGCTCTTTAGAATATTACCACGCTCATCAATTATTCCACGTTTGTACGCTTCCCACTCATTGAAAGGAGTGGCAAGTCGTTTAACCATGTTGTATACGAGGAATAAATCGACAATCATTAGATGTTCCTAATCTTCTCTATTACATTTGAATCCATACCAATGTCTGTACTTAATACACGCTTCTTATTATATACCACAAAATCTGGCATAAAATTAAGTTTCAGGAGGAACGGCTTTAGAACTTTTGAATGTTCTTCTAGCTTTAAAAATAAGATATTAGTTGCTGCTAAACCAAAACAGTTATAGAGAACTATAATATGATTGAGTATTAGCCGTTCCTTTAACTCGCCTGAACCTTCATAACGATTGAAGAGTCGCTTGAGATACTGTATACGTTTCAGATCATCCTCGAACTCTTCATAGCTTGAACACTGTGGGTTATCATAGTGCTTTGACGCATAAATTAAAAAAGTTTGTTCAGTTAATTCCATGATAAATCCACAGTGTTACAAAAAATTAAGATACGGTAATTGTACCTGCTGCTGTTCCGATAGCACTTGAGTTAGTGATAGTGGAAACAGTAGAAGTACCAGCATCCTTGATAGTACCACTATTTAGAGCAGTAGCGTTAGCGCCGATAGACACTACGTCTGTTGCAAGTAGTTCGCCTGATGACCATGTATGCGTAAATACAAGTTCGTTTGTACCTGTACCAGAAGCATATGGCAGAACGATATTAACACTGGTGCTTGTACCAGCGCTATCATTCGTTACAGTTAGCTGTGGTGTACCACTAGTGGTATCAACATCAACTGCTTCGTTGAAACGAACACGAACTGAGAGAGGAGCAGCAGTAGCTGCTGCAATTGCAGTTGTGATGAATTCGATTTCAGTAATATCAGCAGCACCAATGCCAACAGCTTGAGCGCCGATAGCAACTAGAACTTCTGGTTGGGCGCTTGCATTGCCGTTACCAGAAAGACCAGGCTCTGCGACCCAACCAGCGGATGTAGCATAGACCTGCTTCTTCTGTGCGTCTGTTAAATACTTTGGTTTTGCTTCGTCAGCATCTGATGTACCCCAGAGTGCCATGGCGTATCTCCTTCTTGAGTTTGTGTAATTACTTTTTAGCTTCTTTTTTAGCGATAGCCTTACCGATTGCCTTACGGCGCATTTTAAGATACTTATCAGAATCGTCTACGTCACCATCATTATCGATATCAGCATCTGCTTTTCCAACAGGGTCCATACCATCACCGTCATCAGTCTTTTTACTGACCTTTGCAAATTTCTCTAAAAGTTCTAAAGCGTCTTCAACCATCTGAATATTCCTTTATCTTAATTTTTAATTTGTTCTTACCTTTATGAAGACGATGAAACGTTTCTTTAGGTATGAATATTGTATTTGAACTATTTATACTAAATGGTAAGTCGTTGTCGTATTGAAACATCCAACCATCACCTTCAATAACTTCTACAAGTCTATCTGTCTCATCACGGTGCCATTCAAGTTCAGTCGTATCATCGTCGAACTCACGAATCCAAACACCACCTTCTTTTTCATAATCTATATAAGGCTTCATATTTTACCACCAAGAGCTAGGGTTATCAACTTGCATACCAAGCATCTTAGCGTATCGTGGTAGACGACACGCCCAATAAGATGGCTTTGTTTTATCGTTTCTTGTATCACATTTATGTCTTGCAGCGAATGACTTTCTAGCAGCAACGTCATTGATCTTAGCTTTAAGACCCGTTGTATCACCCCAAGTAACTTTCTTTACATTGCCTGTAGACGGGTCTTTGACATACACATAGAACTTCTTTGGACCACCACGCTTTGGCTTATTGAGTTCTGGTTCATCTTCTTCGACAAGCGGGCAATCAAGAGGAACTTCTTCCCCTTGATAGTCAGCCATCTCGCCAAGATTGGTCTCTAGAATTTGAGCATCAAGCGGAGACACATTCAATTTACCATCTTTATAGTATTGTCTTGCTTCACGAAAGAATTCAAAATAGCTTTCTGAAAGCGGACGATACACATTATCTACAAGTGGAATATCATTTGCCTCCATAAACCACATAGCTTTTTCTACATCCGCATGTTGCTCAAACTTCATCATTGGCCGGGTGTGTCCTTCTTATACTTAGCGTTCAACTCATCTGTACCCTCTTCACCTGCACCATATTCTTCATCAACCATTTTAGCAAGCGTTCTTGCGTCAAGTTTGAGACTATTCATGCGAATGACTTCTGCTGCCCAATAACCCACACTATGAGTCTTGTCTTTAGCTCTTTCTTTTTTAACTAATTCGACAGCTTTTTTATATTTATCTTTGTTCAACATAAGTCCTAATTTAGACTCGTCTACATCTGAAGATTCTACGACTGATGGAACGAATCCATCCTTTGCTGTTTGTTCCGAGAATTTATTAGCAAACATTGTATCGTTAAGCATATCAGTAAACGATTCGTTCACATCATCTGTTGTGGTATCACATTGACCACAGCATTCCGGTGTTCCACAGTTATCATGAACAATTTCTTCACTACGAACTTTAGCGGCTAGGTCAGCGTCAGCTTTACCCCATGTACCCTTTCCTTTTGTAATGAAAGAGTTTACACGAGCATACGCCCACTGCTCTTGACCAGCGCCTGGGCGATGACCAGTTCTCCAAGCAGCCATACCTCTATCATAGACCTTCTTTAGAATGCCATAGGAGATACCAGACTTTTCAGATTTTTTTTTTAATCCCTCAAGAGATTTTTCTACAATCACTTCTTCGAACATCTCGTTCAAAACATCATTGAGCATATAGTCAACTTCTTCGATGAAACCCTTCTCATCAAGTTCAACTGGCTTTGCCATGTTGACTCTATAACGCTTGAAACGTTGGTCATGCTTGACTGTGCTTTCTTTGCCAAACATCTGATGATAGCGCTTTGTATGCGTTGAAGTCTTTGTTACAGCATCAGAGTCGCCTGCGTGTTTGTCTGGATAAGCAGATGCATCATCGCTATCTTTCTCTGCTGCTTTGCTAAACTGAGCATCACGCTTTTGCTTTGTAGATTTAGCAAGACCACTATGATACTTAGCGGGCTGAGAACCCTTCTTATCACCAATATCTTTATCTTCTCTTTCAAAAAGATTTTCAAACTCTTCATTGACGCTTTCTTCAGCTGGGCCTTGTCTAACCTTTGCAAGTCTTTCTTTCTCAGCTTTCTTTACTCCTTGGAATTGCTTTTTAGCAATCTTTGCAATAGCACCTTTCTTTTTTTCAACCTTCTTGTCAATCGCCATCTTTTCTGATGGACCGAGGTTTTTATAATCTAAACCTTTGGCACCAGCAACTTTCTTTCTGATGATCTCAATTGCTTTTTTACGAGAACGAAGTTTCAACTTCTCAGGTGATGCCATCTTCTTTGCAGCAATCTTACGACCACGCATAATCTTAGCTTTGGCTTTCTTGAAAGACATTGCTCTCTTTTTACGATCAGCGACACTGAGAACAGCTTCGAACATCAAGTCTTCGCCAAGCTCTTGTTCCATCTCTTCAGCAATCTTCATACCATCTCTGACTGCTTGGTACACCTTACTTGCAGAACTCTGTAGCTTCTTAGGAAGACCAGACTTGAACGCTTTCTCATCACCCGCAGAAGCAGCGGCTCGCATCTTAGACGCTGACATGCCAGCAGCGCCTTCAGCATCTGGATCACGTTCGCCAGCAGATACGACTTCAATAGAGTCGAATGTGTAGTCTTTACCGTTGTATTTGTTGAGTAGGGTTTTAAACTCTTCAACTCTGTCTGAACCAGCAATCATAATCAGTTTTGTATGACCCATGTCTTCTAGCTCTTTAGCAACCTGCATAAGCGTTTTTGAGCGAGACTTTGTGACCATATTACCAAATGCTTTCTTTGCGAGAGCAATCTTAGTAGCATATGGTAGTGGGTTCTTCTTTGAGTCGTATGATTGTGAGAGATAGAGGTGTGACATCGCATTGTTCTGTTTTGCGACTGCGTTGATCTTGTCAACGAGTTTTTCATGCCCAATCGTGGGAGGATTCATCCTTCCAAACGAGAATACCGCTGTTGGTGATACGGCCTCTTCTAACGATGGATTGATATCAATCGTATTCTTTACGACAGCATCGTTCTTCTTCTTGTCCTTTTTGGACTTCTTTTCGTCTTCCATTTTTCTCTCCAGGTTTTCCGTAGACTTGACTGGTCTATGATATGTTGATTATTTATACGAAATAAGTATTGACTATCTCTTCAAACATGATATAATAGCGTTATCGCTTATTATGCATTAGTAAATGTTGTTGATTTTAATCTTTGTGTATCAGTATAGTATGTCTTAGTGACACCAAGAAATGGAAAGAGTTGTTGACATATCAATGCATCATTGGGCCACATTCCATGATCATAAGCAGCACCGATGATTTGATCTGCTCCTTCTGGTTTAATGACATATGCTGAAGCACCAGCGATACCCTGTGGAACTTCCATACTATCAATCACTGGGCAGTCAACAAGTGGTCCAGGTGCTGTTTGCACCACAGAATGAAAACGACCATCCATACGAGTGTTTCCTCTTGGCTCGTTGATACCAATCACTTCATAGTCTGAGTCAATCACATATTGAGCGTCAAACTTACGAAGAAACTTAGCATCGTGTTCTAGAATTAGAATTGGTTCGCTCTCTTCTACACACTTCTTCCACAGATAGTAGTGACTCATAGCACAAGCATAACGACGCTTTGGTGGACCACCATAATAATGAAACTTCATCTTGAGTTCCTCGTTGTATACACGACCGCTGTCTGGCCATGTCCACTTCAGACCTTCTTTCTCCATATGCTCATCGACATTATCTGCTACGATAGCATCAAACCTTTCGATTGTAAAGTCATTTCCAACATTTTCTGATGACTCAACGAGAGTTTTGTATCCCCCCTCAGATAGAGCGTGGTCTTTCATTACGATTGCAAAACATTTCATCTTTCTATCCTTACAATGTAACTGTCTGGTATACGAGATGATTTCCTCAAATCAATATTCGTTACCTTATATTGATTTATTGCTTTCGCAAAACCGCCCCAAAGTTCTAAGTTATAACGATCTGGTCTATCTTTAACCCACTGATGTGACCACTCATTTTCTGTCATGATATCAAGAGGCCAAACGTCTTCCACATAGAAGATGCCGTCGTCTTTTAGAAAACCGATAAGATTTTCAAACGTCTTTGTGTTTGCTTCTGGTGTGTGAAGACCATCATCGATGATGAAATCGAACTTAACATCACCCCAAGCAGATTCGATAGCACTCTTCATTTCTGGCAAGGTAGAGTCTGCTTTCATCCAATGAACTCTATCATGTTTTAAAATGGAGAGTTCTTCTGGCGTAATTCGAGTGAAGATATCAACACCATAGACTTGAGCATTAGGAAAATATTCAATCCAAGATGAATGACTTGTACCCTTCCAAATACCAACCTCTAAGATATTGATGGGGTCGTTTCTCCGTGTCTCAAAGTCTTTAGCATATACCTCATAGTAATGATGCTTGTCTTTATCACAAGAGTGTTTTCTGAAGATTTCATTAAGTTTCATTGCTCAAAGCCCAATAGTTTTTGGTTGGTCCAGTATCGAAATCGTACCCCCATGTGTTGATATCAACATCATACCAGTCAGCAACGATTTGAATAGTCTCTGGTGTGTACATATCTTTATATGAGTTGGGGTTGAGCGCTGTCACATTACGGGCCCGAGTCATTTCTTTGATATCAAAATATTGGCAAACATCTTCATTATAATTTTCAAATCGGAGAATGTCTGTCATAACATTGCCAGCATCATTTCGAACGTGTTCAAATGCAGGATACCAATTTCTAACGGCTCTATGCCACATCAGAGGAACATTGCCCCACTTGAATCGCTCCTCAAGAAACGCTTCAAATGATGACACATCTGCATAAGTAGAGTCTTCCTTCTTCTCTACTTCAATGACCTTTTTAGCAAACCAATATCGTGACACAACTCTATCCCAAGGATTTCTAATGATTGCAAAGAATTTATGAGATTGGTGATATTTGCTATCAATATCACGCCATCTTGCGTGTTCGTATCCCTGATGGTCTTTGGTTTCAGCCATCTTCTTTTTAACAGCATCAGCATGACCTTCTTTGTGTGTATTGGGTGTGGCTATAGACACTCTGCCTTTCAACAAGTTTGAACTGCGAATTGTCATACCTCCATTTTTGCCTATATGAATGAAGAAAAGTGGTTTAGACATAATAATAATCCTTAAATTTTATCATTCTTTGGTATGTGAATAAACAGTTTCTTCATATCCCAAGGATTCCTTTGATAGCGTTCATATCTTCGCCCTTATCACCCAGATGATCCTTGAGAAAGAAGTGAACGAAGTGTGCTTCTGGAATCTTACTGTCTTCAGCACCACGATACAAAGCATTCCATCGCCAGTCCATATGCTTGACATTAGCACCGTCTTTACGAAGCCAATAGTTCAACAGCACTTGGTCTGTCGAGTAGCGAAATAATCCAACACCATCTACAAGGTCTTTGAACATTGGTCGATGAATGAATTTATCAGGTTCTTTGTACTCAGGAACATACTTGCGAATCGAGTTGTTGAATAGCATCATACCCATATTCATAAATCCAGCGCCGTCTTCGTTCCACTGCCAGTCAACATCATTGCATGGTGCTTTCTTGAACATATCACCAGAGTATCCACGAATCTTTCTTCGATGATTATGAGAGAGTGGTAGGTCTCTTTCTAGCACACCACCCCAATCATATTCTGATGGCAAGTCATCAAAGATGTTTGGTGCTGATTCACGAATGAAAATATCAGAATCGATAACAGCAATCTGGTCATAATCATCTAGATATGTGAATGCCCACTCCTTCTCGAAGATTGGTAGATAGCCTGCTTCTTTCATCAATCCAATCTTGTTACGCCCAGTACGAGCCATCTCTGGATTGATACGAAGTTTTGGCTCTCTCATAATCACATGGTCGATGCCATACTTCTCGCAATACTTCGCTGCTGACTCTGTACATAGATCATACAGATTACTTTGCCCACGAATAGGAATATAGATTTGAAATAACAATCGTTTCATTTAAATACCACCACCTTTTTTCTCGCCTAGATTTTCGTTTGATTTGTAGTTCTCTTTGAAAGACTCTAATATAGGCTGATAATTATCAACTGCTGTTTTACCCCAAATTGTCGATTCTCTCAACCAACCAATACCGGCTATTGGGTCTGTGATAAACAACTTAACATCGCCACGACTATTATCTGTTAGAAAGAACTGATTGTCAATATGATTGATTCTCTTACCACTGTTTACGTTCTCTAGCAATGTGTTTGCTGTAGCCGCAGTGAGAGCATATGCGTGAGCGCCACCGTGTCTTCGCCTCTCCTCTAATCGTGAGGGAGGTCCAATCTGTTCGTGATTATAGCTTTCGGGGTCTTTGACTTTATATCCTAGACAAACGAGTGCGTTGTCCGGTATGTCTATATCTACTTTGTGATATAGAAGTGCGTCATGCTCTAAAATAATCGCACAATCATTCTCTTCTCTTATCTTGTGCCACAGAAGAAAGTGACCTGCTGTTGCCATAGCAGCTTTGCCTTTTGTGCTTGGCTTCTTATTGTCAAACTTAACGCCTTGCTTTTGAACGTATTCCCAAGGGCTATCATTGTCTTCGGTTGGCTGAAGACCCTCAAAATACTCCCAAGGCATTCCTATTTTATCACAGGAATCAGCAGCAGTCTTTGCATACTCGTTTGATATATCAGTATCGATTTTTAATATATACGCTTTCGTTGGTTTCATAACAATCCTCACATACAAAAATAGGGCTGACACATCAAGCATCAACCCTATTTATAGTTCTTCATGAAAGATATTTTATCGGCTTCTGCGTTCTGCTAATAGTCTACTATAAATCTGTTCTACCTCTTTACGATGAGTTGGACCCAGTGCATACATACCTAGCATTTGATTGCAAACATTAATCTGACGATCTACTACCCAGTTATCCATTTTCTTTTTGAAATATGTTTTTACTGACATGGTTAAAACTCCTACGTTTTCAATATTAAAAAAGCAAGAAACCCTTTCGGCGTCTCTTGCTTTTATTTAGTGTGTAGGAGTCATAATCAGATACTACATTTTTGCTTATCTGATAGAACTATTTATGCGATGTGACATACTGTCATTTCTGCCAACCTTTCTTCACATCAGCAGAGAAGTTAGCGTGACTGAACTGAAGTCTATCAATTAGCTTTACAGCATTGCCTTTCATTCTATCTACAGCAACGAAGCCTTCTTGACCCGTAACTTTGTATCCATCTTTTGTAGAGAGTAGCGTGTTGATTGTAGCTGCTTGGTCCATCTTCTTGATGATGATTTCCTTCGCTTGCACAATCTTATCCATCAGGTCAAAAATCAATTTGATTTTTCTGCTATCAGTCTTTGTAAAATAGTCCATAACAGATGCTTGACGATTACGAACGCCAGACTTACCCTTGTCCGTAATACGCTTGCCTTCTTCTTTTCCAAAGTAATCCATGAGATACTTCATAAGGTCTTTGGTTAGCTTTGTCGTGTTTCCCATTCTCTCACCAGCACGAACCTTTGTGTTGAGGAAGGTTTTTGTTCTCATAAGAAGTTCATCGTTGTCCGAAATGCCATTGAGTGTATCACGGTCAATCTTATTGAAAATCTTACCAGCGTCTGATAGGATTGCTGTAATCGCAGCAGTCTCTTTTTCAGTCATCATAGCTTTGCCAGAAACATCACGATATACGGCGTCGGTAGAGAATACTCTAGATGTGTCTGTCAGAGTTTGTGCAATTGGCTTCGCAAAACTTGCCCGCATTGTTTCAAATGAGTCACCCGTGTAAGTAGTATGCCATACGACACCGATTCTGGCTCGTGCAATCTGACGACCCAATGGAGTGTCTTTTGGTACAGCGTAAACAATGGTATTAGGATGAAAAGTAATATGCTTGACACCATTATAGGTAATGTCTTTCGTGTCACCTTTGGTAAAGAGAAGGTCACCTTGAATGACACCTGTGATGCCCAGTTTCGAAAACTCTTGTAGCGCAGCCTTAAGTTTATCTGCCAAATCACCAGACGTATCTGCATCAATATCAGCTTCTGTCTTATATACCTTAGCGTTCTTGTTAAAGATACCCTTCTTGGCAACGAAAAATTTGTTATCATTTGGATCAATCCCTGCAAATACGGCTGGAGCGCCGTCCCATTTCACCGTAGCGTCTACTGTAGTCTTAGCATCGCCTGAGAGCATATCACGAAGCGAACGTAGAAAGTTAATCGCTTCACGAGCGCCATTCACGCCGCCATTGAGAACGTTGTCCTCAATATGCTCCATATGAGTATTCTTTTGTTCTATGAGATAGGAGTTAAAGTTTTTCATATTACGTTCCCTACAACTTAATCTTAAATCCAACACGGGTTCCAGCAGCAGATGGACCACCATATGTTGATAATCTAAATTCTTTAAATACAGGTAAAGTCTGCATTTTCAATATATCATTTTGTTTATTTACATTATATACTTCAAAAGTATCACTTGACCTATCGTGAATTACAAAATAATCATCCCCACCTTTTGTAAAATGTTCTAATATCTTTACATGAATCTTTACCATTAATGATTTATTTGTAGTTTTAAATACAGAGGGGAGTTTACCAGATTTAACTACTCCTTTGTCTCCAGCATATCCAATGGTAGAGTCCATGCTTTTAGCATACTCCATTATAGCATGGAAGGCACCACCTTCATTTCCTTTCTTTTTACGAATACTATTCCAAGTATTATTTGGTTTTTCAAATACTTTTTGAAGCTCTGGAACATTCTCAATATATAACTCTGCCGTGGCATCTAATTCTGCTTTACCCGCTTCTGATTTAGCATTTTGCTTTCTTCTTGCAGTTATATCAAAAAAAGTAATTTCATTAGCTCTAGCGTTAGTTCCCTTTATCTCAAATTGAATTCTTTTTTTACCAATTGTCATTACCAAATCTGGTTTTGTTGAGCTACTAGGTGCAACTGAATACTCAGACTTAAATGATATTTTTTCTTTTAAACACAACTCTTTTATAAACGCCGCACATTCTTCTTGAGTTTTAGTTCCAGAGGCAACTCTTTTCTGACTTTTGCCGCCCGGTTTTTTAATATTACCAATTGGAACATATCCATCAAAAGGTTTATCATAACCTTTTAATGATACTTTTGCGAAAAATCGATCTAAAGGAACTTTACCACCGGGAATTCCTGATATCTGTCTCTTGTACAGTGTAGCTGGGGCAGTAAACCAAACAGTTGTTCCAGCCGAGAGACTTTTAATTACCTCTCCATTTTTATCTACCAAATCTGTTTTACTTAGTGTTGGAAATCCCTCTGGATATGAATAATCCTTACCAGCAACTGGAGCATAAATGGTTCTTGTTCCCTGTTGAGGTTTATCTCCTCCCACTCCATTTGGAAAATTATTCGGCCCAAATTTTGCTTCAGAGAGCGTATTTCTATTAATAAACTGTTTTAATCCAAGCATAGGCGTGTCCTTTTATTTTCCTGCAATAACTTTTATAACGTCTGACTTATTACTTTTCCAATGCGAAGTCAACGCTTTAAAATCTTCTGGTTGTATTGCAGACCCACCACCTACACCAGCCTTCTTAAATTTTCTCTTGACAGGTAATGTGTGGTGGAGATTTGTAGGAGCAACGCCAATCATAACAATCTTATATTTCTCGACTAGACGTTTTTCATAACTGTCGAAATGGTCTATAATTTCATCTTTCTGATTCTTCACACTCTCAGTATATAGATGAACATATGCGCCCATCTGCTTATTGACATATAAAACTATAAGATGATTCTTCTTCTTTTCTTTCAGTGTAGAATTTAATCCCAGACTATCCATCGCATCAGTCATGGGAATATCAATCTTCGACTTTTTACTAATCTCTTTTCGTTTCTTCTCAAACTCTGGGCCATGATGTTCAACACTTCTTAGCACTGCTGCAACATACACATGGACCATTTCGTGCAACAATATAGCAACGACACTCTTCTTATCACGCTCAAGGATATTAGATATCTTCAAATGTCCTACACGCACAACTTCTCTAGAAGGGCCACGCCCCTTTACCATAACTGCAACTTCCCCGCCTAGACGTTTATTTTTATACCAACTAATAGGAAAATCATTTGGAAGTTCGTTATTAAAGTATAATTTGTTAAATGTGGTATACATCTTTTTGAGGTCGAGGTCAAGACCAGAGGCTTCAGAGAGCGTATTTCTATTAACAAACTGTTTTAATCCAAGCATAGGTGTGTCCTTGCAATCTCTCTTTCGTCTATTTATACGAACATACTTTCTTACCCAGAGCCTCTGCTTCGTGAAAAGTCTTACGAGTGTGTAGTGCAACTAGATTATCGTTCTTATAGATGAACGTGTGAAAGACTTCTGGTTTAGCCCACATCATCGTCCTGAGTGTTTGCACCCAGTTTAGATTATACTTCTTCAGCATCTCAGCATCTTTATGCCATTTGAGATTGTACTTGGCTTGTTCGACCCGATATGTTTTCATCGGTTAATCCTTTCATATACATCCTTGACCATGAAGTATGGCACACCAGAGAGAAGTTCAGCAGTCTCTAGCATATGAGTCTCACTAAATTCTTCACGACCACTCTCTAGAATACGAGCCTCGTCAATCGCTTCAATAGCCATGTCTTTTATCGTTTTTTCCATTCGTTCGTCCTTTTTGATGTATTCTTATACTACACGATTTATCACACTGTGTAAAGTCTTTTTGTATAAATAAACACATGAAGTAGAAATAATTTGTATTAGGATTGATGAGATGAATAGATTTATCATTGCTTTGTTTGCTTTAATTTTTGCATCTACAAGCGCATATGCACAAACAGAAGATAAGATAACGACGGATAATACCAGTAGAATTGACTCTACGACTACGGTTAAGTCTCCTCCGCCGTCTGCTATTTCTCCCACTATCAATACCTCAAATTCTGATTTGTGTACGATTGGCGTTTCCGGCGCTGTTCAGACACAGATTCTAGGTCTGTCTGCTGGTAAGACTGTACGAGATATGAATTGTGAGAAGTTGAAGAATGCTAAAACGCTATATGATATGGGAATGAAAGTTGCTGCTGTATCTGTGATGTGTCAAGATAAACGAGTGTTTGATGCTATGATGCACGCCGGAACACCCTGCCCGTATGATGGTAAGATTGGAGTTGAGGCTAAAGCAGCGTGGCAAGACGATGAAGCGATGCAGCCAAAAGAAGAAAATACAGTTAGGAGTGTAATGGATGACGATAGCACGATTACCCTTATTGGTGGCGGCATTGTTCTCGGTTTGCTTACCATTCTCAGCTTACTCTGAGACAAAGACTGCTACGTCTGGAAATGCAGCAGACGGTCAAACAGTATGGGACATGCAAACGATACTACCACCTGAAACTGGTCTTATCGTAAATCAAGTACATTATAACTATACAGTAACAAAGGTTAGAGAAGACGACTTTACAGTAACGATTCAAAATGAAAGAGTTGGCGGTGGTGAAAACATCTTTGAAAGCACAGATGATTGGTCTGGATTAGACGGTAACACGATTGATAAGAATATACCCGTTGCAAATCTACCAAGAGAAATATGGGGGGATGGAAGTCTGACTACAACTGGCGAAGGAACTATAACAGACGCTAATGTTCGTTATAGCTATATATTTGACGACTGTCTTGACCCACTGACGAATCCGTTATGCCCACAAGATGAACCACCAGAATTGCCTGTAATTATAAATCCATTTGATTCAGATGAAGTACAAAACGCTCTTGCAGACAAAGCAGATGTAGATGATGAAGATGATGAACGTAAAGATGATGAAGAGAATAGTTTAGAGGACAAGGAAAAGAGAAGACAATTAGCACAAGAGAACAATCCACTACTAAACAATGCAGCACAGCTTGCTGCTTTGTTTGATCAAATGTCTCTTGTTCCTAAATTTGATTCGTATTATGCTGCTGATATACAAGGCGGCACCTATGAAGAAACTATTGAGTTAAAAGATGGTACATTACCTGATAACAGAAGGGCAATGAGAAGCCTCGCTAAAGACCAAAAGTTTGAAACAATCATTAGGTCACAGTACGACAAATAGGAGATAAGAATATGGCTAAGAGAACGATAGGTTATTTTTTAGCAATCGTTGGAGCAGTATTTGCAAGTCAAGCACTCGCAAACGAAAATGCACCAATCACAGGAACAGTAGAATCTAAGTGTGTAATCTTTACTGAAACACAAGGTGTATATGGCACACCACTTGCAAGCAGACTTTCTACTACTGCGGCAGATGGTGGTGTTCAACCAATCATTCGTTATGACGTAGCGCTTGCTGATGCGTTTAAAGGAAAAATAACATTTCCAAGTGAATTTTCAAGTTCACCAAGCCTAACAGATACTCTAGCATTCACAGGGAATGTTGAAGTTCATAGTGTATCTGATACTGGAATGGCGGACTATGACACTAACAAAATAACATTCAACAACACTCACGAATATGATTTGACGGTTGCTGGTACAACTAAGTTCAAAATCTCTTCACAGGTAGACTACGGTAACAGTAAGGCTCTCCCTGCTGGTACATATACAACACTTGTAAATGCGGAGTGTATCGCAAAGTAAGGTAAGATATTATGAAAATTGCAATTTTAGCAGCAGCGTTATTGTTTTCCTTTAGCGCTGCTGCTCATGAAATGACACCGGCATATTTAAAGATTAAACAATCTGAAGTGACTGATGTATATGCTACAGAGATTAAGATGTACAACAGAAGAAGTGATGTTGATTACTATCAAATATCTGTATTTGATGGTCAGTGGAACAGGCTTCCATTTGCATCGTTTCAACGACTATTCAAACTTCCTTATACGAAAAGAAAAACGATTAAGGTGTATTTTCAAAAAGAAGTTGCTAATAAAGTCGTATATGTTTGTACAAAATCTAAGTTATATAAGGGAGCGGGAACATTCGTATCCTCAAGAATATGCTCTAAAGTAAAACGATGAAATACGTTATAGCATTGCTCGCATTGCTATTCAGCTTTAATGCATATGGTCAATCTTTGAACTTGAGTATTCCAAGTGCGCCAAGCAACTTTGGAAGTGATAGATTTCGTGCTGGGGATTTAGATTGTCAAAACTCTATTGGCTCTGCAACAAACCTTGAGTTTGGTGTTACAGGCATTCAAAGAGGTGATCCACAATTTGATGACAGTTCGCCAGACGTTGGTGTGTATGCAAGAATTGTGATACCACTTGGCGCAAGACCAAGGTCAAGGGTCAACTGTAATACTCTTTATCAACTAGAACTATCAAAGAAACGATTAGAAATACTCAGACTTGAGAGGGAACTCAACCAACTAAAAGCATTACAGTTTGAGGACTAGGAGAGAATAATGGCAGAAGTAGAAATTGCTGGTATGAAGTTGAAAGGGGGCAAGATGATGGTCCTCTTTACAGTTCTATCTACTCTTGCAGGTGGTTTATGGGCTGGTTTTGAGTTCTACAAAGACTACATGGACATGAAAGAGATTGTTGAGAACATCGACATACAAGCCATTAAAGCAGACAATGCTCTTGTAGTGACGAAACTAGAAGAGGCAATAGACTATACCAGAGATATTAAACAAGGGTTGAAAGACGACATCATTCGTATGGAAAAGGTGACGGATGATACCAATCGTAGAATGAAAGTTCTTCAGAGAGATATTGACCTTCGTATGAGAGAACTGTCGGACCTTTCTCGTGAGTCTGAGAAGGACGCTAGAGATACTATGCGTGAAACAGAGGATCGTATAGATGGTAAGATGGAAAAGCTCGATGCGAGTCTAAGAAAGACCCTTCAAGAAGCACTTGACAACCCACTAACAAAATAAATTTAAAAAAGTTTTGTTTTGAGTAAGTTTTTCGTATAAATAGATCACTAGGGTGCGTGTTAGTGTATTCAAAGGAGTACAAGAGGCAAGTGTTAAGATCAAGTCGATCCAAAGCAAGGAAAAGTCGTTGTCGCCCATATGGGCCGCTGGGGTTGCGTTCGACCACGTTACTAGGAAAATAAAAGCCGCTTCTTACGAGGCGGCTTTTTTAATTCATCGATAATTTGATTCTTCCTCAACTGCATAGTGGTGTCTACCAAATTTACCATCCAATGTGTATATGAGGGTGGGAATTTTATGATCTAATATGCATTCTTGACAACCAGCGCATGGTTGAGACAGTCCAAATATCATATTTTGATGAACATCATTCTTCACACGACACACATAGATACTACATTTCTTCAAAATATTAGTATCAACGACTTTGAGTGCGTTGTAGATAGCATTAGTTTCTGCGTGCCAGAAGATTGCTTCATCATTCTTTGCATATCTAGCTTGAAACGGATGACTCTTCATGTGACTAGTACCGAAAGAAACTATCTTATTTTTATAGACAATAGCAGCAACGTGGCGAGGCCACACATTCGCAAGGTCGAGTGCTGCTGGCTTCAGTATATTAAAAACTTCACTGTGTTTCATCTTCATCCATTAAATAAGGGGCTATACAATATGTGAAAAAATTGGGTGTGTTACCGTTAAATCCTTTACCAAGATTTAATCCTCTACACACCTCATTCGCTCGCCTTCGACTTTTAAACGTCATTATGACGGTTTGCTCATTTTCTATTAACGCATATTCTCCATCTCTGTGATTTATTTCGTACGACATTACGCAAAACTAGCCTTCCATATATTTTTACCAAACTTTTTAGGAAGGGTTGAGTCTTTCTCTTGTTCATCCCATCGTTCACCATATGAACTATTGCTCATGACTGGTGTATCATCTACCATACCATCTTGTGCTGATTGTTCTACGTTATAGAACCTCATTCTCGAACGGTCGATGCCAATCACGAAACGCTTGTTCGAATTTGGATCGCCCCATCGATTTTTCAACTGCTTAATCATAATCTGACCAAGTTGTTCTAGTTCTTCAGTAGCAATCAGAGCGACCATAAAGTCAGCGGTAGCAGGCAGACCAAACGATTCAGAAGTATCTTCAAGACCAACATCAGAACTGCTGAAGCCAGAGCGTGTGGTCTGAGTAGCAGATACAATAGGAACATCATACTCTACAGCAAGACCACGAAGTTCTTCAGCAATGGACTTGATTAGTGTGTACGAGTTTGCCATAGCGTTTGCTTTGATACGACTGCTTGTACAGATGTTCAGATAATCAATATAGATGATATCTGGAGTGAAGTTCTTCTTGAGTTTCAGTTCGTTCAGTAGATGACGGAAATGACCTGACCCAGCAGATGCTGTTGGATATTCTTTGACAATCAGCTTACCTGGAGTTTTTGACTTCAGTCGATTGACTTTCTTTTCAAAAACATCTTTAGGCATCATGTGGATTTCATCAATAGAAGCATCAAGCAGATTTGCATCAATGCGTTCAGCGATTCGTTCTTCAGCCATTTCTAGTGTAATATACAATACGTTCTTGCCGTGCATGAGATTGCTCGCAGCAAAATGACACATAGCAAGAGACTTACCCACGCCAGTACCAGCAAGAATGATATTGAGAGATTTACGAGGAAGACCACCCTTCGTAATGGTATTTAGCAGTTCGATATCAAACTCAATTCTGGCTTCTTTACGATGGTAGAACTCATATCGTTCATCAACATTCTCAAGAAAATCATGCCCGACGCTATTGTCGAATGACACACCCAAAGCATCTTGAAGTAGCTTGGGTATAGAGCCTTTGTCTAGCTTGCTATCATTGGAATCCATAACACCAATCGATGTTCGAATCGCATTGTAGAGTGCTTTGTCTTGACAGAAGGTCTCGGTCTTATCAAGCAGCCAGTCTTCGCTGTTCTTATCATCATACGACAGTTCATTGATTGTTTTAGAAACAACTTCAAACTGTTCTTCTGATACACTACGAGACTCTTCCAACGAAAGACGCAGAGCATCCTTCGTTGGCACAGAGTTGTAGTCTTTGATATAGGTATCAATAGTGCGATAGATTAACTTGTTCTCTAAACTATCAAAATATTCTTCTTCTAAAAACGGTAATACTTTCCTCGTATATTCTTCATTATGTAATAGACTCCCTAGAATGAGAGGTTCAATCATGTAATATTCCTTCTATATTAACCACCAACAAACACGTTGGTCACACCAGCATTTCGTTCATGCCCACAACTATCCGCATCACCCTTTCTATTTACAGGCTCGCCTTCAGCAATCACTGTCGAACTTCCATTCTTAGTAACTGGTGCCGCATGAACACCAATGCCATGACCAGCTACAGGGTCGTCATCAGTTGCCACAAGTTCTCCCGCTGCATACACAGTTTGTACGCTTGTTGACGTAACAGCAGCACCCGCTGTATTTTTTAGAGTGAGAGTATGTATCTCAGGCATCTATTGTTTCCTCGTCTGGTGCAAACATTGCTGTTTCACCAATAGTGTACCGACTCTTAATATACTCTGAAAAGTCGGTGGTTGTAAACATATTTGTCCAAAATTTTCCATTATCTTGAATATCTTTTGCTCGCTTCTTCTCACCAACAAGTTCACCCGTCTCACGATCTACAAGTTGATACCAACCATTTGAAGGCTTCGCTAGATAGTTCGCTTCAAGAGCCAGAGCCATCAAACCAGACCACTTATTGATACCACCTTCCCATGTCACTGAGATTGGAATCTTAGACTTCTCTTTGATGTAACGAGATTTTTCTACGTTGATTACAAAGTGATAACCAGCAATATCAGTACCATCTTTCTCTTGTTGGCGACCAATAATCCAGATGTTATCAGCGGAGTAGTAGATGCCAGTACCACCAGAAACAACTGCTTTAGGAAACATACCAATTTCCATATAGGTATGATTCACAGCAATCAATGGGATATCTTTGAGTGTAAGATGTGGTGTTACCATACGAAACAAAGACTTCATCTGCTTTGCACGAGACATATCAGCGACTGACTTCTCGTTCATAGCATCTTCGACTTCTTTCTTAGACGCTAGATTGCCTACAGAATCGATGATGATACACACACGGTCACCTCGTTCGATACCGTCAAGTTGCTTCATGATATCAAACTTCAGTTGCTCAACATCCATAATAGGAGTGTGAACAACACGATCCATATCAATATCAAATGATTCAAAGTAGTTTTGAGGCGTACCAAACTCAGAGTCATAGAACAACACAACAGCATCATCATACTTCTTCAGATAAGCACTCGCCATTAGTAGAGAGAATGCAGTCTTGAAATGCTTCGATGGTCCAGCAAGCACTGTAAGCCCAGGTGTCAATCCACCATCAACTCGACCAGACAATGCGACATTGACCATAGGCACCTGTGTTGGCACCATCTCTTTCTTACCATAAACTTTCGAGTTGGAAAGCGTAGCAGTAAGTTTGACTGTACTATTTTTAGTCAGTCTATCAAGTAGGCTCATAATTTATCCTCTATATATTTCTGTCAACTTATCACGAAACTCTTCAATCTTATCTAAACGATTAGGCCAGTAAATATAACTCTTATCTGGGTTCGCTGCTAGATTGTTAAGCAACGGTAATACAGAAGAGTATAGCACATCTAAACGCTCTTGTATACCTAAAGCCTCTACAGAAGCAGAACTTTTTTCTTGTTCTAGCTTCTGTACGGCTTCAAGTTCATCTTCATCGACTGCTGTAAATCCAAAGTCAAATGAATAATCTTCTACCATGTTATAGTGCTGCTACTGCTGCATTGAAAGCCGTTTGATCCACTGCTACTGCATCTTGTAGAGGAGTCAAGTCTTCAGTTGTCCAGTAACCCGTTTTATTGAGATAGATGTTAATATGCTCAATGTTGCGAGTTAGAGAACCAGCGTCCGTTGCATGGTCAGCAGGTGCTGCGACGACCATATTAATATGTGCAACGGATGCGAGACAGCCTGCATATACATGAGCAATCCTTGCTGCTTTCTCTTCATCTGTCATACCTTCAAAATCTGTATCTGACATTATTTTACATCCTTATTGTTTCGGTTGTTGTATAGTATTTAGTATTAATATCCATTCGGAATGATAACGTAATGAATCATCAGAACGATACCGACGCTAACGCCGAGACCAATCATCATCTTCATAAAGTCTTTTGTAACAAGCGGAAACACTTGCTTCATCTTTGTATTATGAACCGTTGCGATTGCAAGTTCACGACCAGTCAATAGACCAACAAAGACCCAAGTAGTAGACATTGGAATGTTATTCAACTCTTTGAAGAAGTATAGAACAACGAAGTATGCTAGGTCAATCAGACAAGCGCTTCGAATATACTTAGTCGAAGACTTTTCAATAACAATCTTCTGAATCTTACCACCACGCTCTCGGAACATCCAGCCAAGCCCAGCAACGAAGATAACGCTAATAACAAGCATCATATCGACAGGCACTTCACGAGGCAAGAACACAGCGATGTTAGCCATATCGTGAGACAACCAAGTCCACCACAGAAGACCTGTAGTACACCACTGAGCGAAACGCCAGTATGGACGAGACCAGTGATTACCAATCGACTTTCTTTCGTCAATCGCTCGGCTAATCAGATGCCACAGTAGATACGCTGCTACTGCTGCTACAGCATAACCCATAATCGACTTCATCAACATCTTTTCTAAAACAAAAGTAGATGCAAATGCAGAGAGTACGAGGAATGATGTTGATACAGGAACACCAACACGAGTTAGACATAGTAGAATGGCTGGTGCTACTGCATGATACCATTGTATCTCTTGAAAGGGAATCTTACTGAGACGTTCGTATGAAATGTCTCCGCCATTGATATGCCAACCATACCAGAGAGTTGCAAGCAATACAACTGAGGCAGCACCCCATAGAACTTTCCAATGAAAGCGTTCGTTGTTAGAAGCGATCCATGTTCCAAGTGTTTGAACAGAGTCGTTAGCGATAACTGAATAAGCAGCAAAAAGAAATCCAACTGCCATCCAGAGAGTTAGTTGATCCATATTGTTCTCCATTGTGTGAGATAGTAGAAGAGATTTCTCCCTCCTACTATCTATTCAAATATTCACTGTTGTAATGAAAGTTTAATATTTTACTTGATTTTCACTTTGCGAGGCTTTTGCTCGTCTGGAATAATGTCTTCCAACCAGACTTTGAGCATACCATTTACCATCTCAGCACTCATTACTTCGACAGTTTCAGCAAGCGTGAATTGACGGGTAAACTTTCGTAGACCAATTCCACGATGAATCCACTCTTCGCCATTAGGCTCTTTCGTCTTTACGTCAGACTTGATGGTAAGTGTGGAATCTTTGTGTTCAATGTCGATATCCGCTTTGTCGAAACCCGCCACTGCGATTTCGATGACATACTTATTGTAGTCAACCTTTTTAACGTTAAAGGGAGGATACGACTGTTGACTGAATTGTTCTGTGGTAGTTTTGATCCGCTTAATCATATCTTGATAGCCAATAAAATATGGCTGATAGATTGGATCGTTAAAAATGGATTGTACCATGTTACTTTACTCCTTGTAAGCAAGTTAAGTGTTTAATAAAAAAGTATGAGACCCGTTTGGCATCTCATACTTTTATTTATATCATATTGACTGTGATTAGTCAACCTTTTTTCTATTTTTCATTTTAGTTTAACTAGGGTCGTTCTCTCAATTGTTTGCATATAGATACTCCTCTAATGTGCTGATACTTTGTGTTTTTTCCGTACCATATCCCAAATCAAATAAACACTTCTCTATAGCATATTTACGAATATGTTTACAACTGTTTGTCGCTAATGAAGAATAATCATTCCATTCTATATTATCTATTTTGTTAAGTATGTCCTCTTTATCTTTCTTTAATATGACACCATAACCAGAGCCATATTTTACATCTTCAAAATTATAAACTGTTGGGAGACTTTCTCCAAAAAATGAAGATGACACATAAAAATCATACTTTTCTAGATTGGTATTTTGGTCATATTGTGCATCTATTCTGCACCAAGTACCAGTTTTTTCCAACCCACATAACCTATCTGGTGATGAACAGACAGTATATATATCTGCATACTTTGATATATCATAGTCTGGGAATATTCCTTTACCTTCTCCTTTTTTCCACACTTGAAATAATGTGTTGACTTTAATTTCTTTATTGTTGTCTGGTGAAAAGAATAGTTCGCCCATAAGAATCTCTGAATGAATTAGATGTCCATTCTTGACTCTTTTCATGTTACTCCCTTTACCATTGCTATGAAATGACATTGGTAATATAAACGCAACATAGTCTGCAAATAATAAGGAGCGATTGATAAATGCAAGAGCTATCGCACCCCTAACACCAAAAGGTGGATTACCAATCACAATATAATTATTATTTTCTTTGGGATACCATGTTAAGTAGTCAGCTTGTTCAAACTCTGATCTTTTACGATCATGTAGTTCTATACCAATGCGATTTTTAACTGGTAGTAAATCGTAAAATACTCCTTCCCCAGCAGATGGTTCAATATAGGTATAGTCACCAATTGGTATCACCCGATTGGCAATGTCAACACATTTCTGAGCCGTTTCTGATGACGTAAAGTAGCTATCGGCAGGCAAACTTTTGTTTATTGCATAATGTGGTAGTTCTGTTTTCTCTTTATTGTTTACTAAACCATCCCATGCACTAGACAATCCTTGATACCTCACGTTTAAAATTTTCGGGTGTAAGTGGCATTACACTATATTTGGCACGAGGAGATTTTCGAGCAGACAGTTTAAAACTGTCCTCACCATCTTTTGTCATAGAAACAGTTAGTCCTTCCACTTCTTTTTTAGTCCAAATACCAAACCACAAATCATTGGGCGAAACACCAAGACAGAAAGCATAGTCATAATCTACATCTTTTTTCAACCCATTGAACTGAAACCCACCACTAGTGTCTTCAGTGGCAAGTTTGTTTTCAAATGTAACTTTGGACTCAGTAAGAATATCAAATTCTCCTTTACCACCGTTGATAATCTCGGCGGGCATACCAACAAGTTTTTTTATCAAAGTGGCAGTAACCTCTTCTCCGAAATCACCTTTAGGCGTCATTGCAGCAGCCTTAACTACTTCATATTTAGAATTAATCCATTTATCTTCAACTCTAGTGGCAAGACGTTCCACCAAAGGCGCAATCATTTCATCAATAGTATTCATAACAAAGTCTTCCTTTCACATCACAGAGAGAGCGTTCTCTCTATTTCATAATCCTATTATAGACTGATCAACAGTCGCTGTCAACCTTTTTTTATCGTTTTCCACCAATATTATATTTTGCTACGAGTTCCCATTCGCTCTTCTCTTTGTATGGAAGAATTTTAATCTGTGCTAGTGGCGCAATATTGCCTTGTGACTTTTCTGGTTCTACAATTTTGACCAAATCCCACTCTTCAAGCAGGTTAGCAATCGTGTTACGACGCCCTTTATCTTCTTCTGAAAACGAAGAACTCTTACCGTCTAGAGTGAACAGTTCCTTGAAGTGAACGATATAATACTTACCCTTCTTATGTAGAATATGACAGGATTGATATAGCTTCTTGTCTTTTCTGGATGCAACACCGATACGAGTCAGAGTTTCCTTTACTTTTAGAAATGCTTCTTCGTTACCTAGTTCCACTTCCACTAATGTTTCAACACTCATTTCACGCCACCTTTTTCTTGTTTTTGTTTGATACGCCCTATTTGATCCGCTGATAGAATCTTTAGGTACTGTAGAGCAACTTGTTTATTGCAGCCATAATAACTGGATATGATATTTATATTTTCATCATCTTCAGGTTTAGACCACTTAGCAAAGCGTTTCCGGCGACGAAGAACGCTATGATAGTAGTCAAACTGCAATTTGTTGTCAAGATGGTGTAGCGTATTCATCTCATTTGCGTGTAGTATTGCATCTGGATGATATGAGAGCGCTCTATTAGAGAGAAAGGCGTTGTAATTCTTCTCAGCAAGAGCATCGTTCTCTGTGCCTCGCATGAGGTCTTTCTTTGTGTCTGATACTGCTTTGACGTAATCAAATGGGTTACTCATTTCCAAGTGACCTCAAACATGATAGCAGTGAGAAACGCCATGATGTTGATTTCAGGGTCAGCAGCAAACGAGTGCTTGTATTGATACTCACCAAGAGTAATCACAACACCAGGAACAGAATTATCAGACACTTCTTCCCATGCTGTATCATAGAATGCACGGAAGAACTGTGAAGCATCCATATCACTATTCTCGCCAACCCACTTACGAACAGATTGATACTCTTTCGCTTTCATGTGAGTAATGAGTTGTTTGAACGACTCTTGGTTTAGATTTGCTAGTATGCCAGAATCAATACGCCCAGTAGAAGCGTAACGCTGGCACTCGTTGATAACCCTACGCCAATCAGGAAAGTGTAGATTAACCAGTTCAGCAACGACTTTATCTTCAAATTCAACATTTTCATTCGTGAGAATATCACAGAGTCGTTTGAAAAACTTCGCAGCAAGTTTAGCTTTGTCCTTACCTTTAGTTTTAAAATCAATAACTGTACACCGAGAATGTAGTGGTTCGATAACACGGTTCTTGAAATTGCATGTGAGAATGAACCCACAGTTCTTACTAAACTCTTCCATAAAGTTACGAAGAGCAGGTTGAGTTGATTGTGGGTTGAGGTAATCAGCCTCGTCAAGGATGACATACTTGCGACCTCCCGTAAAAGATACTGATGATGCAAACTGCATGATTTCAGTTCGTAGAGTATCGATGTTACCGTTCATAGAACCATTGATAACAATGTAGTCTGCATTTAGTTGTTCACACAATGCTTTTGCAACAGTTGTCTTACCAATACCAGCACTACCAGTCAATAGCAGATTAGGGATATTTTCTTGGTTGACAAACTGCTGAAAAGTCTGCTTTAGTTCGCTTGAGAGTATGGTATCAGCAATCGTCTTAGGACGATACTTCTGTACCCAGAGAAACTCTTCGTTCATATCAAAACCTCATCATAAAATAAAAATCAAGTATAGCAGAAAAGGGGATGAGTGTCAACCCATCCCCTTTAAGTTTTAGTTCAGATTAGAGAGATCAGCGTCAACTACTTCCTCAACAGCAACGTCTTGCACCTCTTCTGAAGGCGCAGCGGGTGGTCCTGCTGCTTCTGCTGCTGCTTGCTGCTTGTCAGCTTCTGCCTGTAGCAGAGCGCCAAACTTTTCACGAAGAGAGCCAACAGCAATCATTTCTTGACCACGAATGGCACCACGAGCGCAAACAGTGTCGATGATACGCACAACAGCGTCAATGTCTTGTAGAGTGATTTGATTATTTTCTTCAGTCATATTATTCTCCAAATGTAGAGTTAGATTCGATTGCAATAAAATACTTTACGTTGTCCGAAACAAAACACGACAATCCTTTTGACGATAGATTGACCGTGTAATCATTCGGCATCAACTTCAGATTTTCAACTTTCATATACATATTGAAAGTGTCTGATGTTGAACCAACTGTCACGCCATAACGATCAGTAGTTGGGTTTTTAGAGTTTACAGCCTCCAATACGATTTCACCATCGACCCCTGCGAAGGCAATCTCAGGTAAACCAAGAACGGATGCAGCCTTTAGAACAGACTGCAAATCATTCCAAGAAATATCTACGTTCACCTCACAAGGTGGCATAGTGATTTCTTTTTCTGGTGGCTGAAGGATCATGGAAGTGTCTGCAAGAGTGTATTGCACCTTGCGTTTATTTTCCATAATATTGATAGACTTTTCATCAAAGTTTAGTTCTGGTGCTTCAAACAATGATACCGTCGCAAGAAAGCGAGATAGGTCGTAGATACCAGCTTCAGATGAAAAGTCGTCACTACCGCTAACAATTGCCATGATAGTCTTCTGAGGAGAAATTGTACTCAGTGTCGTGCCTGGCTTGATAACGATAGAAGGATTGATTGAAGAGAAGTTCTTCAAAACGTCCATAGTATAATCGTTTAGTTGCATTATATAGTTCTCCAATTATCTGCGATTGCGCTTACGAGAAGTGCGAGCATTCTTAGTCTTTTGGCGTTCTTTATTTAGTCGAGTTTTGTTGCCTTCCTGATAATATTTTTTGTTTGATTCGTCACTTGCAGTTGGCGATGCTTGAATCGCAGCCATCGCACCAAGACTACCACCAAAGATATATGAACCCATATGCTTGAGTTCCATCCACGGGCACATCCATACCTTCATACCAGCCTTACGAACATTCTGACAGAACATATAGTCTTCTGATAGATAGCGCTTCGACTCTGGGTCAATGATACAATCAAAGTAAGCCATAATCTCACGAGAGCCATCAAAAGCATCTGTACGAATATGGTCTGGTAGATAGTGATATTCTGGGTATGCTTCTTCATACTTCTCGAACGTAGAACGAGGAATACACATGAATCCAGTGCCAGCTTCTAATACTTCTACTGGTTGGTCAACACGAAACTCAGTGATGCCTTTTGCTGGGTTGAACACATAGTCACCTACGAAGTTCTCAAGAGCAAACGGGTTCTCATCAGCATGACCCATCTTCACTGCTTTAGCAATCTTCTCCCAAGAGATAGACTTCTTAGGATATGGACCAGTGATAATATCTACATTCTCTGGGTCTGCTAGTTGCAGTGCCAGAAGAGCGAATACATCGTTCACATGAAAGCCAATATCACTATCAATGAAAATCATATGAGTGCAGTTACTACGCAGGAACTCATCCACACAGTAGTTTCTAGCACGAGTAATCAGAGATTCATTGAAAAGATAGTAGAAATTTAGATCAATTCCATACTTGGTGGCAGCCATACCAAGGTCGTTGGTAGATTTGGTGTACATGCCAGCGCATTGTCCACCGTACATAGGTGTTGCGACGAACACCTTCGCCTTTCTTAGCTCTTCAACTTGGATTTTCAGTTCCATTCACATCTTCCTCACTTGTTACATGTATTGTGTCGTGATTGTGTAAAGCGATAATAGCATAATGAATGACCTTTGTCAAGTCTTTTCGCCAATCTTCTACACTTCCTTTGTGACCATATCGTTGAGCATACTTCATGATATTACCAATACAGAACCCAGCACCATGACCACTATCTAGAATGAACTCAGTAGCTTGATACCTGTTCTGCGAATAATGCTGGCTGTATGTAGAGTTCACATACTCTAAGATTTCTGCCAGCAGCTTGTCTTCACTATACTTATACATTACCATATTGGGTACATCACCTTTTTCAAATTTGGTTTCCAATAGTTTGGTCCCTTGAGAACCTTACCATCTTCACGATATATAGGCATTGCGTCAGCGCCTAATTTGCTCATATTGCTATTATGCACTTCTTCGAAGCATTTGTCAAGATCAATTCCAAAAGAATGTCCAGCACCATAGACAACATAGAGAAGGTCTGTGAGTGCATCAGCGACCTCTACGATATTTTTATCGTCTAATGCTTCACGAAGTTCGTGAAGCTCTTCTTCAATCAACGCATAGCGTAGTTCTGCAACAGAAGACCATTGTGGTTCAGTCTCAACATTTTGACTAAACGCACACATAAACTCTTCTACTTTTCCAAAGTTAGTCATACATTATTCTCCATAGTTTTCAATAAGTTTCATGCCATAGTTATTCGGTTCAGAAGAAATCTTGACACCGGGCTTGTAACGTAGTTTGTTATTCTTAAAAGGGCTATAATCAACGTAATGATGCCAACGACCATATTTCCAAGAAACACGAGCAACATCTGGATGCATTTTAACCAGCATCTCTGATTTGTTCACTGTACCTACAGCATTATAATCCATATTCTTAGCTTTGTCAAGCACTTCTGTACCAATTTCTTTATGATAGAACTCTTCAGTGTTACCACCTTTCAATTTTTGAGTTTCTGTTTTGGCTTGTAGAAATGCATTGAATTGAATGGTACAATCACCATCCTTTAGCACACGAAGAGACAAGTCGGTATCTTCATTGTAGCGACCACGCCAACGATGCTTACATTTGTTATCAATAAGCAAACAAGAATAAACACGAGTGTTTGCTAAAAATGCGGGTTTCCTATGATCATCTGGATTAATAAAAAATCGATATTGAAAGCCAGATATCGGAACATTTTCAAAACGATCTATAAAGTCTTCTGCTGCTTTGAAAATGGCACCGCTGCCGACACGAATACGCTTGTTCTTATGCCATCTATAGAAGTCTACAATATTATCATCCATCACCCAATGCTTCTCAGCACCAATAGAGATAGCATGGTCCCAGCACCAGTTTCTCGCTCTGCCTGGTCCATCACCATGATTGCTGAATGGAGCAACAAGTAATGTCACCCACTCACGAATATTAAATTTATCTAGTGCCTTCTCGTAATTCTCTAGGTCTTGTGGCTCAATCGCAATATAATGTGGTACGCCAATCTTAGATAGAGACCTTGACGTAATCATAGATTCGTGCCGACCTTTAGATATGATATACACGGGATGTTCGGGGTTAGTCATTCAAAAAGTTCTCCAAATTATCGGAGTATTTGGGATTGTACACCTTCTTCCAATATTTTCTATTTTTCATTTTGCCGTCCTTTTCGAAAATCTTAACGCCGTGTGGATATTTGCTTTGAATGTATCGCATAGCATCATAGTGTGCATCACTCTGATAATAATTATCCGGTCTATCTTCTACATTCTTAAACATACCAGTCCAAACTTCTCTGGTATCTGATAAGTCTTTTTGTACCATACTTCGATTATCATACATCCACTCTGTAGACTTTCTAGTGTTTATTCCTCTAGACAGTACCTCATATAAAAACAACACATCTTCAGCAATTCTCAGCGAACATATATCCATGTCATCGATAACCTCTGAAAGCATTCTTCCATCGTAGAATACATAGGAGTAAACATCTTTAGTGTCCTCATATTCTTTACTCGAAGGTGGCGATCCCGCATCAGAAAGACCAACAACTCCAATAGCGCTCTCATCAAACCACTTATCCACAGTTTCGTACATATCAAGCATTTCTTCTGCGGTCGCATCTCGCTTAGACTTTTCCATGTTAGACTGACCAGTCCAATACTTAGCGTTTCTTCTTCGAATTTTTATATCATCGTCTGCCACACAGTACTTAATTGCTCCTGCGTGTTTATGAATGAACAATCTAGTTTCTGCTAGTTGTGTCCAAGTACCTACTAGCTTCTCCGGTATCTCAAGGTAATCACACGGATAGTCATACAGATGTCTCTCACCTGGCTCTACAACCATCACAGCCCGTTCTTGCAATTCTTTAGGAAGATTGTTAAATGTTATTTGATTGTTTGCTCTACGAACAGTGGGTATGTATATTCTCTCTATCATGAGTCATCTTCTATCCAACGTAGTAGAGAGTTTGCCGTTTTGTCTAGTTTTGGATGCCAAATTACTGGATTGTTTTTAGATTTGACTGATGGATATTGACCAATCAACTCACAAAATTCATTGTAGTCTTCCTCGTTTCTGAAATTAACATATATGGTTTTGAACTTGCCGTCTTTATTATCCACATTCTCAAACTCTGGCATTCCTTGCCAGTGCCTTCTCCAATAGTTTGGATGCGAAGATTCAACGTCTGGAATATCACCAATAAAGTCTTCAAGCGTTGATTCCTTTGACTCAGCACTATCAGACATTTCTTTCATATAGTTGTCGTAGTCTCCACTTTCTTTTACTGTCATCATCATCTCCAATTAGAAAAAACTTTCAAGCGTCGATTGCTCTTCAACTGTCCATCCGACAGCATCAAGTATCAAACGAATCGGTTCAACAAACGTCTTATCATACTGCATATCATAGTCGATAAAACGGTGCAAGTCAAACTCTTTTGGTAAAATATCTGGAAACGAGATGACATTCTCACGAATGGGATTAGGCATCTTCAGATAGATGAACTTGATCTTCTCGCCGTTCTTGATTTCACCAAGACGATTGTTCAGACGATGCTGCTTCAACAGATGATTGTATAGCAGAGAGCCTCGAACATGGATGGGCGTACCCTTACCATATATAGCCTTTGAGTCAGCGTTCTTTGTTATATCGCTCACACCACGAGGAGACGCAATGTCTTCTGGGTTCTGGCTTGAGAACTCTTTACGAAAGTCAGCGATGAAGGTCTGAATGTCTTTGTTAGTGCCAGACATAATCAACTCGAATGCTTCTTTAAAACGATCCCGGCAAATCTGAGGAGTTGAGGACTTGATAGCTTCAATCCCCATAATCTTCATCTTGGGTTCGGCATACTGGACGCCTTCGTTGTTATGAACGTTCAAAATGTAACGCTTCTTAGCAGTCCACACACCACGATCAGCAATCGCTTCTCGACCCATGACCATACGATTTTCATAGCCACCCATCTGCTTGTAGAGATTGTCAAACGATTTTGTAATCACGGGTTCAATCGCTTGAGAGCAGACCTTATCAAGATATTTTACAGTGTCTTCTTTACTCTTATTCGGATAAGACTTATCCACCAAATCTTTCATATCTAGATAGACAGAATCAGTGTCAATGGCAATCACATAATCTTTATCTGTTTTCAAAACATTATTGAGATATTGATTGATAGACTTCTCAGCGCTTAGAACAGATAGCTGTCCAGAGAGTGTGATACCTTCAGCAATCCGCATATCAAAGTAGCGGAAGTATTGATTACCCAACGCACCATAAAGTGAGTTCAGTAGAATCTTAATCGCCATCTGCTGGTTCTCATAGCGATTGATATCTCGTTCAACCTCATACGACTTACCAGACTTCTCAAGTTTCTTCTGTGCTTCAATCATCTTGTTCTTTACGTTGACACGCTCAGAGTAGTATGCTGTAACGATAGAAGGTAGAACACCACGACGGTCTGTACGAAAGTATGTGCCATTAGCAGCCATAGCATAGTCAGTATCATTTACGACTTCACCAGACAGACATTTGCTGACAGAAGCATTTAAGTTTCTATCATCTTCAACGATTGTCTCAGGCGACATATTGTATTGAACAATGAGATTAGGATATAGAGAGTTCAAGTCAAATGAGCATACCCAATCGTGCATACCCACTTGTGGGTCTTTCACATAGCCACCAGGATAGTCACTCTTCATCTTCTGAACATTGGGTAGAATAGCAATCTTCTTCTGACAGAGATTGCGATAGATGATTGTGTCCCAGATGCCAGTTGTGCCGAACGTATCATTGTAGTTGACGCCAGCTTTGTAAGCAATCGTCATCGCAAGTACGATTAGACCCATCTTGTCTTCAAGGCGATCTACGAGTTGAACGTCTTTGATATTGTAGTCGATGAACTTCTGATGGTCTTCTTTGTAGAGCGTGTATAGATTACCAAACTCTTCATATGACAACTTACGCTCACCAAGTACAACATAAGCAATGTGGTCTAGTCGATAGGATGCTTGAGCGCCATATGAATATCCAAACTTCTGAAACAAATCCAGATAGTCTAGCTGAGAAATACCAGTCATCTCATAGGTATTCATCTCTTTCATCTTGTAGCGAACAGACTTCTGCTCAACCATCTCCCACGGAGACATTTTCTTTGTCAGCTTTTCGCCAATCACACGATGCATACGATTGATGATGTATGGTACGTCGAAGAAGCGAACGTTCCAACCAGTGACAACATCTGGCTTCAGCTTAGACCAGAACAGCAGAAACTTCTCAAGCAGTTCTTTCTCATCACGGCAGTGCATATACTGGACGTTAGAGACAATCGACTTCGAAGTATCATACTCACCAAGACCCCAAACATAGTAGTTCTCGTCTTTGTTAGACTTGAGAGCAATAGAGATTACTGGATGATTTGCTTGGTCTGGCTCTGGAAAGCCCTCATCAGATGCAACCTCAATATCAATATTCACAATGTTGACAAGGTTCGGATCAAACTCGACTTCATCAGGCCAGCGTTCTTGAATGAACTGACTGATATATTTTGTGTTGCCATAGACGTTGAAGCCGTTGACACCAGCGTACATCTCCATGAACTGCTTTGCTTCACGCATAGAGTCGAACTTCATGGGTTCTACACTGACGCCATCAAGGGCTTTCCAGTCGGTCTCGTTCTGAGATTGAGCATAGAGTGTGGGTTGAAACTTAATCTTCTGCTGAATGGGCGACCCATTACGATACCCACGATATAGAAGGTTCTGACCGTAACGAGAAACGTTTGTATAGAAGTTCATGCTTATCTCCAAAGTGAATAGACAGTATATCTCATATTCAGAGGGATGTCAAGCACTTTCTCATCATTTTCTTTTTTTTAAAATATCAACAAGGAGTTATCCAAAAAATTTCAATCAAATTGAAGTTAATGGTAAAATTCCTTGTTGATATTATTATTGTTCGATTAAGCAGTTGGTGGTAAAATTTCAATCAAATTGAAGTTGCTTCAAAAATTGCTTAACCGAAAAACCCTTCTAAATTTGCTTTGGGTGTATCTAAGTAATCACGCATTGCTTTTACGGTCTGTTCCCAAGCAATTCGGCAAGTAGTCATGATAAAAGTTTTAAATTCTTCATGTTCAAAATTTGACATATCCATCTTCTCAATGCCATAAACTTGTTTAAAATGACTCTTAACGAAATTTTTTGTGCCATGATGATAAAACTTTGGGCGAACAAATCCTGGCTTACTATGAAAACCAGAAGATACCATTCCAAACTGTTTGATCATTTTAAAGCCAACCGGATTGTTTGTTAATTGATTTAGATATCTTTCTCCATCTGGATTAATCAATAACATCATACAAGTAACATATTGTGCATCTTTATTTGGTTGATTCCATCGGTTCTTATTATTCTTTTTAATACTAAGAATATCTAACAATGAAATTTCAACATCCTGTCCATTAAAATTACCATATGCTACTCCATTAACAATCTTACCACGATTAGAATTTGAATTAGAATTGTGATTACTCAATCGATTGGCAACAGCATCAATACAATCATACTCAAAGGCTATTTTGCCGGGTACTGTCTGTTTATATTTAAGATATCCTGCTGAAACTATACGAGAAGAATTTTTTAAGTCTTGCTTATATAGGTTTCCTGCTGTGAGTGGTGTTAGATTTTCTGTATCAATTTTTTCATTTGGGTCATTAAACTCAACATTTTTTGGACGTAATGCTACATCCCAAATATGCGGATTCTCAGTTATTGCCTTTGCCCAGATGCGAAGGTCTACTACATCACTCTTTTCTACGTCTGGAGAATATAGCTGTCTCAATTTAAACAATGATCTTTCGGGTAAGAATCGCAGTTCAACACCACGTTCTTCGCATAATGAAAACCATCCTGCAATTTGAGTCTTATCTTTCCACGGTTGAGCCTTTGACCACTTAGAATATCTTGCACCATGTGCGGCTTCAATTGCTAGGCTTCCCGGTTCTTTCATCCATGTAAGAGTTCTAAATTCGTCGAATGAAATATTATCAATAATTTGATCTTTCAGCCTATCATAGACGTGAAATTTCTTGTTACCATAATCTGCAATATATCTTGGTGTCATTATAAATTCCTTTCAAGGAGTTAATAAAATAATAAAATACAGTAAGGAGTTAGCGCTAAAATTCCAATCAAATTGGAGTTACTATGAAAATTCCTTACTGTATTAGCATTATTTGATTAAGCAGTTGGTGTGAAAATTTCAATCAAATTGAAGTTGCACAGAAAATTGCTTAATCAAATCTCTTAAAATCACCTTATCTCTAAAGTGAATATACATTATATCTCATATTCAGAGGGATGTCAAGCCTTTCTTCCATAAAACTTCGTCTCTCCATTATATTTTTCGTCAAACAGATACCAACAGCAGTTGTCTTTACCTGTTGACTTACTGTCTTCAATCCACTTGACTCTACCTACGCTCACAATCTTATGTAGTCTGTCCATAAAGGGCGCAGACTGCTTTGTGTGCATCCAGTCAGCATCAAATAGCAACCATGTCGGTGCCATATTAGATAGATGCTCTATCAACGGGTGAAGTATCGTTCGATTCCAAGGTGGGTTCGTTATGATAAAATCTGTGTTGGGAGGAACAATAAAGTCAAAGGCATCCATCTGTTCAACACCACTATCTTGTGGTTCAATGTCAGATAGCATTGTTGGAAGAGCCTCAGACTCTGATAGATAATCCAAATGAAGTGCCAGTCTTGCATCGCCAGCACAGGGTTCTGCGAAGGTAAAACTCTTCGGAAGATGTGGTATTAATGGCATAACAGCACCAAGTGGAGTAGGGTAGAAATCTCTCTCTACCCTCTCAAAAGAACTTCTCTTACCCATTATGCTGCAATCCTAGAGAAGTTCTTTACCTTCTCAAAACGAAGAGTGCTATCGAACTTGTCAATCAACTGGTCAGTCTTGTGGCTGATAACGAACACATTTGAGTCGCCTGTGATATCAGTCAAAATCTTCATAAACTCTTCTGTGCCATTAGCGTCAAGAGAGCCATCAAACACCTCATCCATAATCAACAGATTGGTTGAGACAGAGTTTCGTAGCTTTGAGATTGCTCGCCATGTGAACAGCAGAGCCAAATCAATACGCATCTTCTCGCCTTCAGAGAACGATTCATACGAGAACTCATCACGAAAGCGTGAGCGAATGGTCTCATTGAACTGCTCGTCAAGTTCAAACTGAACGAAGAAGTCCATCTCAGCAAGATACTTGTTGATTAGCTTGTTGATGATAGGCACATATTGACGAATGATTTGTGTCTTGATGCCACCATCTTTGAGTAGGTTAGCAACGACACCCATCGTCTCACGATCAACAGTCAAATCACGATGGTCATTATTGAAGCCTTCAAGTTCAGTATGCAGCGTCTCAATCGTGCTGGTATCAATGGACTCTGCTTCTTTTTGAGCATCTGTCAACTCACTCTTTAGTGAAATAATATTACGCTCATTAGAAGCATAGGTAGCGTTCTTAGCACTCATATCAAAACCATGTTGATTGATACGATTATGAACCTCACCAATCTCAGTCTTACGGGTCTCTACAGAATCAAGCTCTTTCACCATTTTCTGTAGACCACTATCAATATCAGAAATTTTAGTGTGTCTTTGACCCATAATGGTTTCTTTATGGTCATGAGCAATACCTTGCTTACAGATAGGGCATTCATCATTGTCTTCGTAGAATTTCAGTTCTTTTGTAATCTCTTTGATCTTAGAACGAAGGTTCTTATCAAGACGAACGAGTTCCATATACTTCTTGTTGACAGCCTTCTCATCACCGATAGACTTCTTCAGTTCACCAATTGCAATCTCCATCTCTTTTACATCGTCAAGAAGAACATTATTGTCTTCGGTCAACTCTTGAATACGAGATTGAGTCTTCTCAGCATCAGCCCGTTTCATTTTCAAAATAGAATCATTGTGTTTGTTAGCAGAAGCAATACGGTCTGTAGTCAGATCAATCTGATATTTGATATTCTGTAAGTCAGTCTTGTTTTGTGTGATACGTTCCTTGAGCAGCACATTCATCTTGGTAAAGATTTGAATGTCGAGAAGGTCTTCGATAATCTCTCGACGATGTGCTGCTGGTAGCTGCATAAAAGGAACAAAAGTGCTGCTACCAAGAACAACAATCTGACCAAACGATTTGAAGTTCAGCTTCAGAATGTTCTGCTCAAGGTGACTCTGATAATCTCTATTAGCACCATCTTGATTGAGAAGCGTGCTATTCTTATAGACTTCAAAGATGTTGGGTTTGATACCACGACGAATCGTATATTCGTCACGCCCAATGTTGAAGTCTAGCACAACAAGCAAATCTTTTTGATTGATGCTGTTAAGTAGCTGTGGCTTGTTTACCTTGCGAAAGGGCTTACCGTAGAGAGCAAATGAAAGAGCATCTAGAATTGTAGATTTGCCAGCACCATTCTCACCAACAATCAAAGTAGTCCTCTGGTCGTTAAGTGAGATTGTAGTGAAAGCGTTGCCCGTAGATAGAATGTTTTGATATTTTATAGTCTTAAACTCAATCACAGATTCATTGCCTCCTGATACAACGATTTCACAGTATTATCAACCTTGTCTTTGTGATTACGAATCTCTAAACTATCAACATACTTGTGCAGAATAGTAAGAGTGTCTTCAGCCTCGTCAATCAGGTTGTCTTCATCAACAATATCAAGATTCATATGATCTTCGACAGTCTTGATATCAGCACATCCCATATCGATTAGCTTGTTCATCCATAAATCAAACAAATAAGGATTAGACTTATTCTTTACTATAACCTTCACATAGCTATTTGTCAACTCTTTTTCAAACGTTAAGTCTGTAATGTCATTGACAGACATAGTTGTATCATCATACCACAGCTTATGAAAGATGTGGCAAGGATTTGCAATGAACTCTAACTCTCGTGTTTCAGTGTCTAGGATATGAAACCCACGAGGGTCGTTGTAGTCGCTCCAAGTCATTTGATATGGAGAGCCTAGATACGAGATATTACTGTGGGTAGACTTATGATGAAAATGACCAGACAGTACCATATCAAACTTACCAAAAATATCTTTACTAAGTCCGTGGTGGTTAATTGCACCTCGATACATTTCAAATCCTTGTATCTCAAAGTGTCCCATAAGAATCTGAGCATCAGTCTCTTCAATCGCTTTCATTGTTACATCATAGTTCTCATCACAAATCCAAGGCACAAGAAGCACCTTCAACCCATCATAGTTCTTCTCTACAGGCTTCTCCCAGTAGCAATTGAAGTTATAGAACGAATGCCCATACAACTGCCGCATACTGTTAATCTCATTGGTGTTCTTATAGAAACAGTCATGATTGCCAATAATCATATCAGTGTTGATACCACGATTATGAATTGGTTTGATTAGATGCTCTTCTAACTGGGAACTAGTGACGAAATTAATATACTTTCGACGATCACACACATCGCCAAGATGAATAATATGATCAATCCCCATAGTATCAATGTACGGAAAGAACTGCTCATCAAAAAAATTATTAATATGGTCAGCAATAATGCGGTTATCATTACGAACTCCAAAATGTGTATCAGTTACGATAGCAATTTTCATTCTTCTTCCTCATCTTCGTCATCATAAAACAATTCAATACCGCTCTTTTTCTTTACTTTGGGCACCTTCTTCTTCTCTAGATTCTTCTCATATTCAGTTACAAAGTCATTCATATAATCAGTAGCATATGAACTCTGACTGTTAGACAAGTCTGTACCAGAAGCATCGTCATACAATTCACCCATCACTGCCATAGACGTATACATCTTCTGCTTTGTATACAGCAGTGTCTTCTCCTTTGTGATCCTACGAAGGAACGCATAGTAGATGATTTGAGTGAAATATGCAAAGGGATTTGCTGACTTTGCTGGGTCAAAGTTATTGAGCGCTCTAATAGCATTCTCAATTCCATCAGCAACCATCTCTTCACGAAATGGATAGTTGATGAAGTTGGGTTTGTATGAAAGTCTCGTTGAGATATCCATCATACAGCGCCCAATATAGTCAGGAATGACTGGGCGTTCTTCTCCAGATTCTTCAGCATCGATACGAGATTGGCGATACTTCACCATCTCTTCGAAGAACTTCTTGTTGTCGATATACTGATTCTTGCTTTTAGCCATTTTTTGTGTCCATTTAAATTCAATCTATAAACATAATATATACGAAAACGATACGAATGTCAACCTAAAATAGATAATAAAAATGTCAAAAAAGTATTTACTTTTCTTTCAAATGCTGTATAATAGCTTTATGCTCAATTGAAACATTAGATTAGTTATAATCTGTTCTGTTAGGTGGAACAGTATGAATGAAGAAATCATCCACTAATGAATCTGCTTCTTTCACACTTTCGTGGTAAGACTCAAGAGCGTCAGCATTTACTTTCTTTGCTTCGTACATATATGTATGATAGTAGTATTCAGCAAGTTCATTCGCCTTACCCAAATCTGAAAGGATATTTGACTTGGGTAGATATGTAACGTTGTCTTCAGTCAGACTCATCCAATGCTTTAGAAGAATACCACTGGTTGGGTTGAAAAGAACTGTGCAGGGGTCTTCAACGATGTACCCTGTTTCGTTCTCATCTCTAACCCAAGCAAAGATATCTTCACCACTTATTAACTTGAAAACGTGTAGCATGGCTATCCCTTTATATCTACGTTATATAGCTTTAAATTGAAACCCTCTTTTGAATATGTATCTACTCTCTCCATGAAGTGTTTCAGCGCAAAGTTTCTTTTCTTTTTATGTGAGAGGTCATCTACAATATCGTATAGGGTGGCTTTCTCTTTGCTCTCATGCGTTCTAAGTCCTCTGCCGATAGATTGAAGATTACGAATCCTAGACTTTGAAGGAGACGCAAAAACAATATTATGAAGATTGCGTATATTGATACCAGTAGAATAAGTACCATAACTGGCAAGGATAATAGCATCGCTAGAGTTTTCAACAAGCCTTCTAATATTTTCTCTCTCATTCGAATCTACCCCTCCGTATACGAAATGTACTTCTCTATCATCTGACTGAAGCAGTGGGTGTAATAGCTTACCATGCTTCTCAACGAACTGAAAGAGTATCAAAGTATTACCCTTGAGACTCCAAGCAAGATTGCGAATGAACTTGTTTCTCGCTTCATTTCTAACGATAAAATCAATCTCTTCTTGGTATGTCTTGTTACGCATTAACTTTCGTGTAGCTTCAGGATACTCTAACACAACACCCTTAATCTCTAAGTTGGCTAGAATGTCTTTCTCCATCAACTCTGATGTGCTTACGACTCGTTTGACGGTACCAAACAGACCTTCTAATACTAGCTTATGTGTCTGTGATCCATCAAGCGTACCAGTAAATCCATAGCGATATCTGCAATCGTCCATTTTAGAAAGAATATTAGTGAGAGACTTTGCTTTGAACAGATGTGCTTCATCACCGACGACAACATCAAATGGTTTGAACCACGGCTTCTTTAGTTTGTATATTGACTGCCAAGTTGTAATCACTACACTACTATCTATATCTTTCTCAGCACCAGCCATAATCTTATGAATGTCCATTGATTTGCCGTTGTTATATTCAACGAAATCTGACGCCATCTGATGGACAAGAGATGTTGTCGGTACGACGATTAGCACTCTTTCGTTTCGTGCTAGGTGCCATCGTGTAAGCAAATAGATGATGAACGACTTGCCACTACCTGTAGGCGATAGTAGAAGTTTACGCTCTGAGTTGAGACACTCTACAAAAGCATCATTCTGATAGTCACGAAGTTCATATGGTGCTTTGAGTAGTTTTGATAAAGCGTAACCAGACTCTTTACCATATTTACCTAATGGTTTGAAGTCATCTGATACAATACACTTATAGCTTCTATCGTTACAAAATGATATGACATAAGGCAGCAAACCAGCATAGAGTAAACGAGTCATGTTATTGAGCAGACGTATCTTGCCGTCCCAAAACTTTGCTTTGTATTGAGGGCTGAACTTAGCACCTGGAACATCAAACGTGAAATAATCACTGAGTTCCATGATGATAGATGCTTCAGCATCAATACGAAGGAAGACCTCGTTTACTTTTTCTATTCTGACTATATCTACCAAAATCCTAAGACCCTACCATTACCTATTATAATAAAGAAACAGGTGGTAAGGTGAGTTAGAATCCAGAATGTTCTTATAAGAGCAACCCGATTGTCATAAGGCTCAGTCTTATCATCACTGAATGACCCTATAGCATACTTCCATACTTGCCACACTACATAGCACCCGTTCGGAACCGTTCAAAATCAATCATAGACTTGACGAGAAATCCACGATTATTTATACTCTTGATTATGTTCTCTAACAGGTCAACTTTCTCAGCAGCCTCACCAATTTTTAACTTCATTTTGATGATAAGAGAATCTCCATTAAGAACGTCTTTAGCATAACCTTTAGGAATACGTTTGAGATTTGGTTCCCAACCCAGTTCTTTCAGGTCTTCTTCAGCCATTGAGCCGTCATACCATTCTGTTCTGAGAACATTAAGACGCTTCAAATCTGCTTCTAACTTACGCTGCACACTATGCTCATATGTATAATATCGATAATATTTGGCGTGGAGTTTTGGAATTTTTCTTGCTTCGTTTGTCAGATTCGCTGGGTCCATATCAGTGTCTTGTTCCCACTCAACATGAATGTCATCGATGTTCATAGTCTAGCAGCCTTCCGATAAAAAATGACTAGTATCAACTCTGTCTCTGAGTTCTGACGATGAGAACCTATGCTTGCGTTTATTGTAGTATAGTTCAATACCATTGGTTTCGCAGAACGATTTACCAGTGAACTGCCTATCTCTATACTCTTCTCCCAAGATACGAACGTTGATAGGATATGACTGAAGAATGTCTTCTAAGTCGTGTTCCCATTCGTATGGAATTATCTCATCAACATATTGCACTGCGGATAGTTGTGTATATCTTTCTACAATGCTTTGCAGTGGTTTGTTCTTGCCTGCTCTGTCATTCGATGGATCAATCTGTAGACCACAGATAAGATAATCACAAGTGCTTGCTGCTTCTCTCAGCATCATAATATGACCAGAATGTAGCAGGTCAAATGTACTACAGGTAAAACCAATTCTCATATTGTAAAATCTCCAATGTGTGTTGCCAACCATTTACTTGATGTATATATCCCATCTGATTGTCTTCAATCGCTTTTGCTAGTGGGTAGTCGTTACCACCCTTATATGTAGTATCGCCAAAGAATACGAGTTTGTCTGTAGAAGCGTCAAAATCTTTTAGTATCTGAGATTTATCATTGCCCTTCTCAACAATATCTATACCAATCTGGCCAGCAACTTCAAATTGATATTCTGGGAACTGCTCAGATAATTCTTCAGCAATCTTATCACGCTCTTTCGACATAAGGTCGAACCTAGCATAATCTAATCTCTCGCTCATCGTAGCGTTCCTACCAACTGTAGAGAAGTTGATAAGCCCCATACGATGCTCAATATGATTGCCTGTTTTGGTTGGATATTCGCTCTGAGAACATTTCTCTCTAAGAGCCTTTAGAAGTTCGATTGATGCTGAAATCTTGTTCTGATGAACAATTCTATCACGCTCCCATACTTCATTACCAGAGCAGTTGTATACTCTCTTAGCAGCAAAATATAAAGGAATACCGATCTGTTCGATTGTCTTAACTCTATCTGAGCCAGTGACTAGATAGACGTTATTTTCGTTACAGAAGTTAAAGAACCATTTTTCAAACTCAGGGTCAATCAAACTTCTACTTGGTGTTAATGTACCATCAACGTCAAACACATAATGTAAAGTCATCGATCTTTCCTATCTCCTTCAAATACACATATAAAATACAACGGTTCGTCTGTGGAGTTAGTTACTCTATGAAACACACCATCGCCAATTGCAATCACATCACCTGCTTTCACAGGAAACTGATGCTCATCTAAGTACATAAAACCACTGCCTTGGATGAAGATGTATACCTCTTCTTGCCCCTCATGCTCATGCCCACGAGTTGTTTGTTTTGGATGAAGCAACGTGCTAGATACAACGCTTCTTTTCAAGTGTGAATTATCAGTTAGAATATAAGTATCGTTATCCTTAATTGTTTTTCCATTCAAAATAAAATCAGTAGCAATCTTCATATTAAACTCCATTTAGTTCAGTAAGTATTATATATCAAACAGTCTTGATTGTAAACCTTTTATATCTGAAATTTGCAGTGGCTTCAGAATAATTAATGTCTGATGCTCTTACGTCTAACTGAATATCAGAGATTGATGTTGGCATTAGGTCTTCAAACGTTACTTCTACATTGACATTCTTTGTAGAGTTCAGAACTGTGAGCGTGGCGTCTGAGAAGATACCAGAGTTATCACCTAAATTTCTAGTAACAAGATTTTTATGCTCATCAAAGTTATCGGGGAATGTGATTCCGATTAACCAGTTGTGTATTTCAAGATAGTTCTTCATATCTTCATCTACACGAAACGTCAATGCAAAATCCCCATACTCTATCTTATCTGCACTGAAGGAGAGATTAGAGAATGGCGTGCCTACAGTGACGAACCCAGCAGTGAGCGAAGGTATTGTAGCTGCTTGCACATAGTATTCGATGTTAGGCGCTCTCTGTAGAGCGAACCTAAACCCTATAGGGGAGAGAAAGTTTTGAGCCATATTTATTCCATATTTTTTTAAAAAAATTAAAAAAAGTGCTTGACATTTGGTGAGAAAGTGCTTATATTATATTTATACGATAGAGAAAGAGAGAGACATGAAAACCGCTGTTAAAATCATCGTTACGAAGAAAACACTCTTTGCGCTGCCTAACATGCTCATTGCTGCTATGGTTCTTGTTATGATGTTTTTAGGAGGAATATGTAATGGGATACAAGTTGAAACTCACTCGTGACACAGACTTGTATGTGCTGACCATTGTTGATAGCAAGTCTGGCTATCGTACAGAAGTTCGTGGCAAAAGCAACTACGAGACTGACGGTTACGATAGCGACGATGCCCTACACAAACTACTAGATGTGATTGGTAAGAGCGCAAACATTAGTGAGTTGATGAACAGCGTCTGCGTATCAATCAATAATCAAAACTCACTGGCTGCTGTTGCAAACAAAGCACTCAACAAAGCGTTTAAACAATAAAAAAGGGAGAGCCGAAGCTCTCCCTTTTCGTCGTTTGGTAGGTTAACCCTACTCTTATCTTACATGATGTTAGAAACAGCCACTCTGCGATAGTAGATGTTCTGGTTAGCAGAAGAAGGACTCGTGTTGTCAATAACACCGTCACCAGCCGAAGTAGCGAACGGATTTGCGACCATGCCGTAGCGAGTCTTAAAGCCGATCTTAGGCTGGAAGCTATTTTCGCCAACCGCACGAACCATCTGCAATGGAACGTATGGGCAGTAGAAGATACCAGCATCGAATGCGCTAGAACCCTTATAGCCAACGATCATGTAGTTAGCGCCTGCATATGGGTCGATATAGACCTTCATGCGACCGTTTAGAACACCAGCAAATGTGTTGCCTGTGTCATCAACGTTTAGCTTGTTAGCAAGAGCAGGAGCGTAATCTAGAACACCTGCCATCTGAAGAGCAGAAGCAACATCAGAAGAGCAAATTAGAACATTGCCCTTACCACGACGGGTCTGCTTGGCAATCTCATTGGCTTCACGCTCAATCTGGAACATGAGACCTTTGAACTTCTCGACGCTCCAACGACCATTAGAGTCAACGTCTAGGTCGAAAGTACCAGCGGATGCTGTGTCGCTCTGTGCGCCAGCTTTAGCTGTGTGATAGATTGTACGAATAACTTCACGATTGATTTCTGCAAGAATTTCGGCAGAAAGAATGTTAGCAAGCTCTGTCTCAGCGTCAAGACCGTGGATAGCCTTTAGGTCTTGTGCTAGTTCAGTTGTGTACTCTGCTTTGAGCGCACGAGACTTGGCTGTAACAGTAACCTTGTCGATTGTGAAACCCATTTCTTCGTAAGCAGTATTGGCTTCCATATTAGCTGTAGTTACGCCAGTACCCGTTGTTTCGGAACCAGCACCGAGAGCATTAGCGTGTGTGCCTGTACCAGAGAAGTCGGTATCAGCTTCGTTGAACAGCGCTTCTTGCGTTGTGTCAAGAAGGTTAGCTGTGTTAGCGAAGCGAGACTTCATAGCGAAGATGAGACCAGAAGGACCAGTCATTGGCTGAACGCCGCAGATATCATAAGCCATCAGGTTTGGCATAGAGCGCCGAACGAGAGAGATAAGAACGGGATCATAAGTGTCAACGTTAGTTGCGCCGTCACCAATGTTGTTCGCTAGTGTTTCGTTAAGTAGTGTGTTGGTTGACCAAGCACTACCTTCTCTCAAAGCCACTTGTGTGTTTTCTAGAATAATAGCAGTTACTGCTCTCTTATGTGGATCGCTAATCCCTTCGAGGTCTGGATGCTCCAGAATAGGCTGCCACTTGGTGTTTAGTTCTTCGTTTAACATTTGGAAGATTCTCCTTAACTAAGAATATTTGATGTAATTATTTATATTATTTGATATTTCTAAAAGTCTTGCTGATAGATTTAGCGTATAGCGCCATCTGAGGATCAACATACTTTGTATCTGATTCCTCATTTACTGGGTCTAATTCGTCTGTCTCTTCAACAATTGCTGATTTGCCGAAATAGTTTTCTTTGATGATTTCGACCTTACGGCTGTAATCATCAAGGTCTACATATTCTAGACCTTCCGTAAGTGAACGCAGCTTTTCAGCCTGTGTGTATGCGAGGCCTTCGGAAAGGGTATCAAATACATCGGACTTCTTAGCTTCATCAAGCTCTTTGGAAACCTCGATATTAGTATCGATTTGTTCGTTGAGGCTCTTTTCAAGCTCTTCGATCTTCTCTGCCATTTCAGCGACCAGATCGACTTCTTCTTCAGGTACATCAATACGATGCTCTGAGAAAAGTTCTTTGAGACCAGCGATGAAGGACTCTGCAATATCGGAACGAATGCCGCTTTCAACTGCAAGCGTATTTTCTTCCATCCACTGTTCTGCAACATAATCTAGATATGCGTCAACCTTCTTAGTGAGGTCTTCTGTTGCTAATTCTGCCTGTTCGTCTAGCTTAGAAGAAAATTCTTCTTCTAGGCGTTCGACTTCGACATTAACTTTCTCTAGAACAACTGTCTCAAAGAGAACAGCAGCTCTTTCTTTAAAATCTTCGGATAGGTCTTCACCACTAAAGATTTCGTTTACTGCTTCGTCCATAGATTTACCAGCCTTTTTCTTTGCAGATGCTTTAATGACCTTTGCTTCGTCATCTTCTTCATCTTCGTCATCTTCGTCATCTTCGTCATTATCTTCCGCATCAGCGGCTTCTTTAGCGGTTGCTTTGTCAGCTTTACGCTTCTTAGCATTAACTGGGGTTGGGTCCATTACTTCGGACTCATCCCCAGCAGATGCTTTCAATTCGTCTAACTGATCAAGTTCTTGATCTGACATGTGTTGTCTCCTTAGAGTTTATTAGTTATTTTCTTTATTTATAAAAATTTTTATTTTGAAATATTATTTAAGAATTTTGCGAATAGTTTGAACTTTTGTTCCTCAAGTTTGCGAGGTGAAAGTTTCTTGGTCTCTGCAACCATCTGTTCGACCACTTGTTCCCGCATCCAGCTACCAGAAGCGATATCATAAATCCATTCTGACCCCTCCATAATACCTTTTACAAAAGCGTCTGGAGCAGATGGATCAGCAACAATATCACCGGCAGTAGCAAGCATGAAATCACCTTGCACTTCCATAATACCTTGTTTGGTTGGCTTAATTGATCCCATACCACGAGACGATACTCCAAGTGTAGCACCTTCATCCATAAGATTTTTTACTACCTTACCCATTGGAGTGTCCATAATCTTTGCTTTACCAACAAAGTTCGAACCCTCTTGATGCAAGTCAGTAATCATATGTGATACTCGTTCAAGGTTGATGGTTGGTCCATCAGGATGTCCGAGTTCACCAAAAGCTCTATTCTTCTCTACGAATTCTTTATTATATCTCTTCACTTCTTTCGCAATAACTTCAGAAGGATAGACACGCCCATTGCGATTCTTGAGGTCGCCTTGCATAAAGACGCCTTCAATGAAGTAGTTTTTAGGCTTACCATCTTCAGCAGCTTCTGTGATGTATTTAACATCATCGTTTACTTCGCAGATTAATTTCATTGCCTTGTCCTAACCGTTTGAAACTGGTGTTCTGTAAACATGGTTACATGCTGCGTTTAGACTAATATGTATTTCTTGATCACCAGCATCACCATCTCTGAGTGATCCAACATCTACCATGACAGTAGCACCGGGACCAACAGTAATCATCTTAGTGACCGCAGTGCTGTTTGCACCAAACTCTACATTCGCAACAACGGTTGTGTTACTATTGTAAATTCTTTGAATTCTACTATCAGTAATTTCAGCATGAGTCGTTGTTACTGCTACTGTGTTTGCTACAATTTTGATTGCTGCCATTGCTCTCTCCCTTACATTGCTTGGTTGGCGAATGCAAGGATTTCACCATATGTTTTTTTATCTTGCATCATTTTTTTAATCATCGTCTTTGCATTTGCTGGGTTCAGCGAATTGTATAGACCATTCAGAGCAGAAGCATCATCCTTTGAGATTTTTACCATGCTGCCATCATCAAGTTTAACGTTGACAGGGTTAATCTTGAACGCTTCATCAAGGTCAACTTCTTCCATAACCTTTACTGTAGCTTTAGGAAGAGGTTTAATGCTCTTGTTGATTTTCATCTGAGTCATAGCTTTTTGAATTGCCATTTTTTCACTAGCAGCGGTTACTGTTGCTCTACCACCATCAATATCGACTTGATAAGTTTTTGGCTTCTCTTTTCTATTCATAATATCATCAAATTTTATTTTAGGGGCTTTTTCATCAATATCAGCTTTCTGATAGCCCAACTTCAACAATTTTTCTCTAAATGTTTTATAACGAGCATCAGTTGTTAAGGCCCTTTCTTCCTTCATCATCTTATTAATCTCAGCACCCTTCATATTGTGCTTCGTAATAAGTTTTGTAACTGCGCTTTGAGTCACAAAAGGAATGTCTGCTTTGACTAACTTCATAAGCATTGCTTTATCGTCAGCAAACTTATCCATAATAGCAGATAGCTTCTTAGCGTTATCTAAACTAATTTTCTTATCACGCAGTGGCTCATATGCTTTTTTGAGTTGAGCAATACCCGCTGCGCTTTCATCCAGTTCTTCATCTGGACCATAGCCCTTTGGTGTAACATCTTTAACGTTAGATTTCTTTTTAGAAGGAACTTGCATTCTCTTCATAGAATCTTTTCCTAACCGCTTCTTCACTTCTGGTGTGAAATCTCCATCTTTTCCAATATACTTGGCAAGATGTGGAGGTAGGGCTTCATCAAGTTCGACTTCTTCAATTACATTTTTGGGAAATGATTTTTCAATATACTTTACTACATCTTGAGTAGACTTACTATCCATTTTTGCAACAATCTTGAACTTATTGCCAGATTTAGATGCAATTGTTTGACCACCCATTCCAGTTTTCTCTAACTTCTTTCCATCAGTTGATAACATTTTACCATCCATAGACTTACCATCATAGAACGCATCTACAACCTTTTTATCTTTTGGATTTAATGCTTCGTCAAGTTCAAAAGATTCACTCATCGCTTGCTTTGTAGCAGTAGCATACATTACAGCCTTCCAGCTTTCGCCATAGCGAGACTGTAGCTTCTCTTTATCCTTCTTCATAGCCATAACGATTTCTTCCCGCTTCTTCTCTTGATCGGGAGTCATCTCTTCGTTTCGCCTAGCCTGCGCCTTCTGAAGGCGCTTTCTCGCCATTTCTCTATTATCTGTCCCACTTCGGGCGTCTCTTTTTATACCTGATTTAGCTTTCCGTATGTCTATCTTACTTTTTCTGATAGTATTTTTATCATCTCTCTTTTTCTGAAGTGCGGTAGCTTTCTTTTTAAGCCTGTCGGCTCTGCCAGAAGTAGTAACTCTACCTTTAATAGCGCCACCTACCTTTTTGACACCTTTTTTGATAAGCCCAGCAATAAGTTCATCTAATTGCTCTTCAGTAAGTTCGTGAAAATTCAAACCCTCATCTAATGCATATTGCATCAGATCGTTCAAATCATCCTGCTCTAGCTGCTCTAGTTCCTCATAAACAGCAGCGTCTTTACCTTCTTCACTATCAGCAATACGCTTCTTCTTTGCAGGAGACTTCTTTGTACCCTTATTGATTTCAGCGTCATTTAGTGGATAATCGATGGTATCAGCAACGTGTTTGTCTTTAAAACGTTTCTCGCCAGCAGCTTTTGGCTGTAGCACTTCTTGTAAATCTTTAAAGGATAGCATTTGTGGTTTCCTTATAATTTGGTTTTTTATTCTTATGCGCTATCAATTTCTGGCTCATCGTCGAGGTCAACATCTAAATCAAAGTCTTCCTCTTCGGCACCATTCATCATCTGCTGTGCAATAACTTCTCTTCTAGCATCGATTGCAGCACCAAGTTTATCCTGCATTATATCTTGAAACGCATTTTTAAAATCATTTGGTTGATTTTCGTGAGCATGTTTCAATAAATCTACTACGCTATGTTCTACCATCATATCAACTCCATATATTTATAATCATTAAGATTGTTCAGGTTCTTGTTCGTCCGCTTCATTATCATCCATTTCATCGTCAAACTCGTCGCCGTTCTCTTCACCCTCTTCTTCAATCTGTTCATCAATTTCTTTCATTTCGTCTTCTGACTGCTGAAGAACGTTCGTGCGAACCCACTTTTCAGAGTAATACTTGCCAGTGTATTCATCAATCTCAGCAACAATCTGTAGACGATTCTGTAAAACTTCCGCTTGCTTTAATTCTTCAAAGTGGTTATCATGCATAAAGTCGTAGCGAATGCCTGCTTTGATATTAGCCCAATCTTCTGGTGCAATCACACCCTTTAAAATCAATTGCTTCTCAAGAACCTTGTTGAATAGCATAGAGAAGCGATTACGAAGACGATTAATAAACTTAGAAAATTTAACTTCATCTCTTGTAATTTCAGAAGCTCTGCCGAGAGAGAAGCCATTTTCTGTATCGAGTCTTGAAATGGGAACATTAAGCGATTGATATACCTTCTTTTGAAAATATAAAATATCATCCATCTCACCAAGATTTTGACCACCTGGAAGTGTAGTGATTTCTGTTCCTCTACCACCTTCTCTTCTTGGAAGCCAAAAATCTTCTAGCATTGTCATAAATTTACGGTCATCACGAACTTCACCAGTAGATGCATCATAAACAAGCCTGTTCTTGTGCTTTGCCATCATGTCTCTTAGATATTGCTCTGCTTTCATCTTAGGCAGATTGCCAACATCAATATAGAAAATACGACGCTCTGGCGCACGAGAGATGCGATAGATAACAGCAGCATCTTCAAGCATTCTCAACTGATTCATAGGCTTGATTGCCTTATGTAGATGAGAAAGAACGAGAGAATTGTTTTCGTTTAGAATACCAGACGTTGTATGAACAATTGAGTCTATTGCAATCTTGATACCTTTTGTACCATCCATTCCACCAGCAGAGCCTACCGAAGCAGCACTTGCAGTGTTGAATCCCTTTTCATTGTAAACGTAATATTCATTCTTTACTTTTTGAAGTGAAATTTCACCTTCACGCTTCTGTTCAACTTCTTTTATCTTACGAATCTTTCTTGGGTCGATAAAACGAAGTTCTTTGATACCCTCACGGACGTTTGTGTCATCAATGATAGCGTGATAGTAAAGTCTACCATCAACATACCACTTCTGAAAAACATCATAACCGATATTGGAAAAATCTAACAAGCGAACAACTTCGTCAAACTCTTCACGAATTCTTTTTCTAATTGAATCTGGTTGATCTACGTCATCAGTAACGCACTCAACGACCTTTCTATCATCAGTCACCACAACTGCTTCATTTACAATATCTTCAACTGCTCTTTGCACTTCGGGCTGTTGTACCATATTGCGATATTTTGTGACAAGCTCTGCTTCATTCTTTGCAGAACCTTCTAGATCGACATATGTGCCATATGTACCACCAGCAGTTACAACTGTAGCGCCGTCGTCATCCACCGGAGGAGCGAACGATTCAATGCTTTCTGCATTTTCTTTTTTTCTCTTAATTTCAAAGCCGAATAGATTTCTTGCCATACTGATATTATACCTCTATAGATTGGAGGGGACTGGATGTACCAGCCCCCATATGAATCTATTTATATTAGGCGGTTGAGTTGCCTGTTACGCCACCAGATACTTCCCAGAAGTCGTATTGGAACGTAACTGTAAATTCTTCAATCGTATCAGTTGTTTCCCAAGCCATTTCAATAGCAGAAACTTCAGTTGGAAACATACCATTGAAAGTATACTCACGAATAGGAACACCAGTCTTTGAGAACTGCGTAATCTGAGCATTAGACTTATATAGTAGAGGTGAAGCAGAACCAAACTCACGGATGTTACCAGCGTGAGAGTTGATTGAGTTTGACCACTGTTCCATTGCGTTACGAATGAGAAAGTCTTCATCGTTGATGATAGTAACTGTCCATTCAGCAAATGTTCTGTCGCCAGCAACTTTAATCTTGCGACCAAAATATGGCACTTCAATCACACCCGTTGTGGATGCTGGTATCTGTGCTGCTTTGACCATGAATGGAACTTTAATGTCACCTGCGCCGTTTGCCGGATTAGAAATTTGTACTTGGAAGAGCGATGCTCTCGCTCCCCCTAGCACTAATTGGCTTCTAATCTCTTGAATGTTGAAAGCCATTTATATTAACTCCTTTGTTTAATACTATTTATCGTTTTTATTAGAACTTACCTACAATTTCTTCAAACTCTACACCAGTTCTAACTGCAACAAAGTTTAACTGAATGAAGTTAATTGACTTAGCAGGCTTAATATAAATGTCACCAATAAACTCGTTGCGATCAATAACTCCGCTTGTATTGTTTGTTGTATCACAAACAACTCTGAAGTCATAGATACCACGACGACCCTGTACGTCACGAAGGAATGGCTCAACTAGATTGCGGAACTGTGCCCGTGTAAACTCATCATTGAATTCAAAGAGTGAATACTTAGCAGCAGTCGCAATCGCTTTTTCAAGAACGATAAAGAGACGACGAACGTTGATGCGGTCAAATGCGCTTGGTTTATCAAGTAGTGTTTTGTCACCAAAGAGAAGTGTACCTTGACCAGCTTGTGTAATCACTGGATTTACGCCAGCTTTATAGAGTTGATCACGTTCGCCTTTTTTAGGATTGTATGCTAGTTTGACAACGTTCTTGATGATGCCACGGTTGTAACCAGCAGGTGAATACCACGGGTCACGAGTGTCATCTGTGCGAACGCAAAGACCAGCAATGTCGCCATTGAGTGGAACATAGCGGAACTTATCGTTATATTTGTCATACTGATATTTGTAACCAGAGTCAACAACAGCGTATGATGATGGAGATAGAGCAGCTTCAAATGCTAGAACCTGATCAAGTTCAGCACCGAGTGCTTGCTCAACAACATCACCACGTTCTGGTGAGATGAATACAACGCAATCTTTACGAACTTCAGCGATATTATCGATAAGATAGTTAGCGATAACTGTGTTTGCTTTACCAGCAAGAACAAGAGAGATATCAATCTCTTCTGCATTTTGATAGAGGTCGATACCTCTAGCAAGTCTTGATAGAGCAATCGTTGATTCGGTGCCGTTTGTGCCTTCGGAACCATTTGAAAATGATGTATAGTTGGCACCATCAGCAAGTGAAGCGGCAGTTGTCCAAATGTAGTTTGAACGCTCGTTGATCACATCTTTGTAGAAAATAGAATTACCTTGATCATCTAAGTCACCATCTGTTCTACTAACATCAGCATAGACTTCGAGGATTGTGTTTGCTGTACCAGAAATACCACCATCTTCGTCAACAACGACGATATGGGAGTTGGCGGTGCCAGGCGCAGCATCAACATTCAGATAATGTGCCCACTTACGAGTTGCTGCTGTAGGCGAAGTGTCTGATAGACGATATGCTGGAGCAAAAGTGATAACACCAGCATCATCATCATCAAGTGCTGTTGATACAACGGTTAAATCTTGAAATCCAATAGAGGAGTTACCAACACGAAGAACGTCACCGGCAGCTAGATTTGTAGTGCCGTTTGAACCACCAACAGCGGTATTTAACTGCGTATTAGCGCATCCAACTGTAGTAGCGCCTGTAGCGATACCTGTTGCAAGCGTAATATCTTCGGAAAAATCAGCAGCATCAAAACATACTGAGATTTTTAGATTGTTACCCCATGTGCCCGCTGATTGAGCGACGAACTCGCCTTGACCAGAAAGTGCTTCTGATTCTGTGCGTGTTTCGATAAGAAGTGTCGTGTTACCAGAAGCAGAAGCAGTTACAGCATCTGCGGCTGTGACACGAGTAACGTATAGTTTGTTACCATATGATAGGAAGTTAGAAGCAGTGAAGAATGTTTCGTAGTTGTTTGAGTTTGGCTTACCGAAGCGAGCAACTAAATCTTCCTCAGAAGTGATAAGAGTTGTTTGCTCTACTTGACCTTGTGTAAAAGTGCCGACAATGACACCTTCTGTTGTTGATACGGCAGGAACTACGGTCGAGAGATCAATCTCCGACACATTAACACCTGGGCTTACTTGAAATGGCATAGTTCATTTCTCCTTGTGATAGAGATTTATCGTTATTGAATATTTCTATTATTTATAAAAAACGATATTTTACTGAGACGATAACCATTCTCCATTCCCACGATCAACATGAACAATGTCTTGTGTGGAATCATTGTTACCAGCATCATAGAAACCAAAAGGCAAGAGGTCTTGCATCATTTGTTCTTCGCTTCGTTGCCTCAGTTTCGTAAGAGTATTAATATCTGTAATCTGACTAAAATATTGTTGTGATGATAACCAAGCAAACAGAACCAAACACATAACTAAATCGTCATGGCTCCCAGATTCTGCTTCGTAGCTATTACCTTTTCTAGAAAACTTTGAAAGTTCATTGATAGTGTCAAAGTCGTTAATAATAATTTGGTCTTGCTCTACCATCATCTTTAGAATAGAACATCCAGTAGCCTTCACCGACTTTGTTGTTCGAATACCTTTATCGATGTTCTTACCACTAAACCCACTTGATATTCTCTTACCAGACCTACCAGCAGATTCAGTTGATATTAAATTTTCAATTTCGTATTCATAATGTAGCAAATCAGACACTTGCCCACCAATATCGTTTACCTCAACTAGAGTGTGTGCATTATTATAATATGTTGTCATTCTATGTATAACATCAGTATATTCGATAGGTGCGACAAGACTATCTTTGTATACACATACCTGTTGATACGGCATTGTCGTAATATCGATGATCTGAAGGGCTGAATAGTCTAAACCTTTACCTCTTGACACATCAACCACACAAGCATACATTCTATCTTTTTGCGGTTGCTCGTATACTTTGATACCGGCTTGGTCTTGAATGGGCGTTTTGTGAAATAGTTGCTTGAGTTTAGACCCGTCAATGAGTGTACCAGAACTACCCAGAAACTCACACTCAAACTCTTGAGCAAACTTCTGTGCATCAAAGTCCATAGAAGCAAGGGTTTCTTTCTTCCATTTGTCGCCTCGACCCGGCACTTTATACCAAGGAACTTCTACAAAAGCATATCCATTACGCTCTTCTTTTGCCCCTTGAAAAGTCTTGTAGAAATGATTGAGACCGTTTGGTGTAGAGGTTAGTAGAATCTTTGTTGTCTCACCAGAAGAGATTGTTGGAAAGACTGAAGCGAAGAATGAATCCCAATTCTCTACGAATGCTGTTTCATCAATATAGAGATATGATACAGATTTACCACGAATCGCACTACTGCTTGTTGCAGTAGCAATAATCTTACATCCATTCTCAAACTCAACAGACCCTTTGTTCCACTCGACTACGCCTTGTTGAATCCATCTTGGAAGTGCTTCGAAGGCAATCTTGATACGGTCAAGAATCTCTCTTGCTGCATCACCTTTGTTAGCGAGCAATGCTACTGTCTTATGTTCTTGAAACAAAATGTAATGCAGAATGAGAACAGCAGCAGTTGTCGTCTTACCCGCTTGTCTTGAGGTATTGACAATAACATTTCTGGAGTCTTGGGATTTTTCTATGATTTCTTTTTGATAATCATATAACGCAATAGGAATAAGACCGTGGTCAACATGAACGATTTGAATATACTTTTCGGCGAAGTAGACCACATCTTTTGCACACTTGACATACTCTGCTACGAGTTCTTGTGTCCATTCAATCCGAGTGTCTTTTCTTTTTAGATTTGCGTTTCCATTATAACCAAGTCTTTCGATGTTCATTATAGTTCTTTCAACGCTTTCTGTAAGTCGGCTGTCGAACCAACAAACAGATTATTGTTCACTGTCTGTGGTCCACCAAAGTCTTCTTTAGGAGCAAGTTCCTGCTTCTTTTTAGAAAGGTCGAGTAGGTCTTTGTTAGCATTTACAAGAGTGTTCATTAGAGTAGATACAACTTCGTACGCTCTTGGATGCTCTGAAGCACGAGCAACATCTATCATCTGCTCAAGTGCATGGTTGCCTTGTTCAATGACAGAATACAGATTTTCTCTTGTATATTTGAAGTCGTTTTCAATATCATTATCTGTCTTTTCAGGAATAATGACTGAAACACTTTCATACTTTACTGGTTCTAACCCTAAAGCATCAGTGATAGTCTCATCATCCATCTAACTATCCTCTACAATAACAATATATGCAAAATCATCGTCTTTGTTGATTAGTGAGTGGTCAACTGATTCGTTATCTGGTACTGAGATTGTAACTGTTGGTGTCGTTGAGTAACCGGAGCCACCGCTTGTAAGAATAATTTCACGAATACCATCGTTGACAACATTAGCACTTGCTGTTGCAGTGTTACTGCCCGAATCAGGAGCAGAGATTGTAACAGTAGCGCTATTGTAACCAATACCATTGTTGAGAATTTCAAACGATGATACGCTATCACCAGATATCTGAGCGTTTGCTGTAGCACGAACTGTTTGACTTGAAACAAACCCTGCTGGGTCACCATTTGCTAGTAAGCCTGGGAATACCTTGACGCTTTCCATTGAACTGTTAGAATAATCACCGTTTGCAAACTGACTATAGAAGTTGACGTTAGCAAACTTGATGATTTTCTTAGTGGTGACTGGACCAAAGAAGTAACCCTTCATTGTAAATCCCAGTGTCCAGATTACGACTCTTCTTGTGCTGAAGTCTCCTTCATACACTTCTTCACTACTAATAGAGTTCAAGATTGTTGGTATATCGAAATACTCATTCAACGAATCGACAAGTTTGACAGAAGCAGTCCATTCTGGTTTGAAGAACGGCAATATCTGCTCTAGAATCTTAGTACCATCTTCAGAATACTTTGCCATAATAGACAAGGTAAAATCCATATTGTATGGTGCTGGTGCAAACTGTGTCGTTAGAATATTGTTATTAGAAGACTCTGTTTTTGTGTTACGAATCCTACCAGTCAATCTACGGTCTGGATCATATGTGAGATTTGTCATCTCAAATGACATACGAGGAAGAGAGACTGATGCTGGGCTATTCAGACTTGGGTCGCCTTCAATCCTTGCAAGAAACTTCTGCATTGGACCATAAGCGATAGGCACACGAAACTGCTTCTTTGTTACACTACTATTGTTGACACGAGAAATTAAAATCTCGTTGAATAGCGTACCAAATACCGTGACATATCTGCGAAGAGAACCATGATAAAAACTATGACCAAACATTAGAACCTGCCTCCTTCAGAGAAAGGATCAGCTTCAGAGAAGTCGATGATACTATCCGCTGCTGTTTCAATAGTGCTGTTATCAGCAAATGAGTCTTGTGTTTCAAGGAACTCAATTGATGTGTTAGAAGTTGTCTCAAAACCAGCAAACAATGTATCAATCTCTGCCACACCTGTATTGAAAGTCTCTTGTGAATATTCAAACATTTCACATCTCAAATCGTACATCTGTAGAGCGCCCATCTGATAGAACACTGGCTCATGCTCAACAAACTTAACCTCAAACATCTTCTTGTTGAGTGGAAAGTAAATCAAGTCGCCTTCAAGCGGTCTATCGTTTCCTGTATAGGTTGACACGTCAAGTTCAAATGTTCTTCTGGCAATCGTCAGTGTCATCTCATCACGAATCTCTAATCCAAACTTTGATAGGAAGTCGCCTTCACCTTCAAAGCCATCAAAGTTCTTGATGTACATATCAATGAAGTCCGCTCTCTTGTATTCAGAGAGGTCATCTTCATTCAGAACGTCATCTAATGCACCAGCGGTTCTTGTGATGTAGTAGATATCATGTCCGTGTATTTTGATTGACTCAATAACCAAATCTTCTATGAGATATTGTTCCATAGAGGCTTCAAAGTTATTGAAGTATACTGAAGTTGCCATAAATCTTATCCTGTCATATCATGTACGGGCAAGGAATAAGAACTAATCATATCATCTTCGAGACGTTGAATCTCTTCTCGTGCATCAGCAAGAATTTGTTCACCGTTGAATGTTACACCACCGGGTAGTTGCATTCCATTAAACTTTGTGAGGTTCGAACCCCATTGATACTTAATCTTTGCTGAGGCATAGTTCTGTAGCCAACGGTCTTTGTAAACATCAGCATACGTTGCTGGGTCAACAATCTGATAGCACTCTGCAACAATATACTCGCCAGCAGATACTTTTTCCCAATCCATATCAATATGAAGACGATTGACGTTACGATTGTAGCGAATAGGCTGCTTACCAACGAGCATCTCTTCAATAAACTGAATGTGTTGCATTGCCATCATATACTCAGAAAGTCTGTATGAACTCATATCATACATATCATTCAGAGCAAACTGATAGCGAATGTTGAATATATTATTGACGGAAAGAGAGTCGCCAATATCAAAAATATTTACTACACCAATGATGTTCTCTGCGATAGTGATATATTTGTTTGTGATATCAGTAGAAGTGAGAACGTGCTTTAGAAACGTTTTCTCTGTACCATCAAAATGATAGTCCCAGTAATATGATAATGCTTCATCAATGCGGTCATCAACTTGATCATCATCAACGTTAATCTCAATCACTGGCTTACCTAGTTTTCTGAGGCACCACTCTTTAAATTCTGCTTTTGTAGTTGGCTGTGCCATATAAGGCTCCTGTGAGTTTCTTTTTATTTATAAGAATGCATTATCTCTTCAATTTTTCAATTTCAGCGGTAAGTTTTTCGATCTGTTCTTGTTGTTCTTTCATTGCTTCAACAAGAAGTGGTATCATTTTTTCATATTTAACAGTCTTATAATCTGTTTTGTATTCTGTATTAATCGGTGCTTCAGCGATAACTTCTGGTAGAACTTTCTCTACTTCTTGTGCGCTAAGACCAACTTGACGTTCTGGGTTGTCATAGCCATATTCTTTTGCTTTTTCGTTTTCATAATAATAGTAACCATTCAAACTCTTAACTTTATCTAGTGCATTAGGAATATTACCAGCAAAATCTTTAAGTCTTTCATCTGAGTAGAAAGCAGTAACATCACCAGTCACTCTGAGTTCACCAGTCAGATAGTTAATTGTAGTACCAGCAGCAATGTATATACCATAGTTTGTGGTTGAGCCACCATCTGATGTTCCATAGAAGCAGTATGAGTTTCCACTTGCTGTATCATTATCATCAACAAGTGCATAATAAGCATATATATTGCTTACGCCGGAAACATTGATACTCGCTGTTGTGTCTACTTCAGAATACATACCATACATATTCATAGAGCCATCATTTGTATGACCAGCTTGTAGCAAAGTCCTTGCATAAACACCGTACAAACCACTATCAACTTTACCGCCAGAATAAGCAAGATTGTAACTGGCATATGCGCTGGTAACACCAGCAGAGCCATCTGCTTCAACTAAGTTATAATCAGCGATAGATTGAGTTATCGTACCACTAGAGTGAGATGTACGAACAGTGTTGTAAATGCCGTTGACGATATCACTATCACCAGTAACATCTGTATCAATACGCAGACTTCTAACACGATGTTCATCGCTGGTGTCGCCGCCAGTGGCACTTGAATCGGTGTCGATAGACAATCCAAAATGTTCTCTATCTGCACCAGTTGCTCCTGATCCACTCATATTAGTGTCAATCAGGACACCAGTAAAGGCTTGTGCTGTATTATTATCAGTAGAGGTAATTTCTAATACTGTTTCGTTAGCAGTGCCCACAATATCAAGTTTCGCTGACGGGCTGGTTTGACCAATACCAACGTCGCCTCCGCTGTCGATTCGCATTGCTTCGGATGCTAATTTCGTATCAGTGGATGCGTCACCGTATCTAAACTGAAGCGCATCATCTTCAACAAAAAACTGGAAATCTACTGCACTGCCAGAAAGGTCTTCGAGAACAATGTTGGGCCTATACTGCGAGACCAATACATTAATAGCATCCGATGCGCCGTGCTGGGGAGCAACGTGCAACGGCGCACGAGGAGCCGATGTTCCAATACCAACGTCGCTACCATCAATATAAAATCCAACGCCAGGTATTCTAACATCCGTGATATTCGCATCGCCTAATGTAATCTCGTTAGATACATTTGTTGCTGAAGCAGCAGCATCGTGTCCAATGATGATGTTGTTGCTGCCGGTTATTAGTGCGACACCAGCATTCGGGCCAAGAATTGTATTGTCAGCGCCTGTAGTTACGTTAGCGCCTGCTACGTAGCCCATAAAGACGTTGAAGGCACCACTGGTTAAATCGTAGCCAGCACTATGACCAACAGCGACATTACTATCACCAGTAAGAACACCTAAGCCAATTGCGGTACGGCCAATAGCGATGTTGCTATCGGCAGTAGTTGCGTTATAGCCTGCTTGATAGCCCATAAAGTTGTTATGGGTGCCGCTGGTTAAATCATAACCAGCTTGAGAGCCAATAGCTACGTTGCGAATCCCCGTAAGAACACCTAATCCAATTGCATTAGTACCAATAGCGACAGTGTTATCGGCAGTAGTTGCGTTAGCGCCTGCTTGATAGCCCATAAAGTTGTTGTATGTGCCGCTGGTCAAATCATAACCGGCTAGATAACCAACAGCGACATTACTATCACCAGTAAGAACACCTGCGCCAATAGCCGCTCTACCAATAGCAACATTACTGTCGCCAGTAGTTGCGTTATAGGCAGCTTGTAAGCCCATAATGACGTTATATGCGCCGCTGGTTAAATCGTAGCCAGCAGCATTACCAATAGCGACATTACTATCACCAGTAAGAACACCTAAACCAAAAGCTGCGTAGCCTATACCAACGCTAAAGTCGGTAGTAGTGGCGTTAAAGCCTGCTATAAAGCCTTGAAATACATTGTGCGATCCTGTGGTTACGTTAGTGCCTGCTCTATCGCCCATAAAATTATTGTAGGTGCCACTGGTCAAATCATAACCAGCTTGATAGCCGATAGCGATATTATAATCACCGGTAAGAACACCTAAGCCAATCGCTTGATGACCAATAGCGATTGTTTTGTCAGCAGTAGTTGCGTTATAGCCTGCTCGATAACCCTGAAAATTGTTTTCTGAACCACCTGTTAAATCGTAGCCAGCTTGATAGCCAATAGCAATATTATCAGCGCCAGTCAGAACACCATTGCCAAGTGCGCTTTGACCAATAGCGACAGTGTTAGTGGCAGTAGTGGCGTTAAAACCTGCTTGATAGCCCATAAAATGATTGTAGGTGCCGCTGGTTAAATCATAGCCAGCGTTATAACCAACAACCGTATTGTAGTTGCCAGTAAGAACACCTAAACCAATTGCGCCAGCGCCAATAGCAATAGTCCCAGTGGCAGTAGTTGCGTTAGCGCCTGCTTGATAGCCCATAAAATTATTGTAGGCACCACTGGTTAAATCGTAGCCAGCTTGATAGCCAATACCAGTGTTGTAACCGCCAGTAAGAACACCTAAGCCGAATGCAAGGCGACCAATACCAATTGTGTTAGAGACAGTAGTGGCGTTAAAGCCTGCTTGATAGCCCTGGAATATGTTGTATGAGCCGGTAGTTGCGTCATAGCCAGATTGATAGCCCTGAGATATGTTGTGGGTGCCTGTTGTGACATTAAATCCGGCATAAAAGCCCGCAAAGAAATTATGACCTCCACTGGTTAAATCGTAGCCAGCATAACGTCCTAGCGCAATATTGTGGTCACCAGTTGTTACACCTACACCAATCGCTTGAGCGCCAATAGCGATTGTATAATCAGCAGTAGTTACGTTAGCACCAGCTGCCCAACCACCAAAGAAGTTGTATGTGCCACTGGTTAAATCTTGGCCCGCTTGATAGCCAACAGCCGTATTATAATTCCCAGTAAGAACACCTGAGCCAAGTGCAATATAACCAAGAGCAGTAGTTCCAGTGGCAGTAGTTGCGTTAGCACCTGCTTGAGCGCCACCAAAGAAGTTGTATGTGCCACTGGTTAAATCATAGCCTGACTGATAGCCTATAGCAGTATTGTAATTACCTGTTGTTATTCCCAAGCCCATTGCTTGAGAGCCAACAGCAATAGTTCCAGAAGCAGTTGTTGCGTTAAGGCCAGCATTATATCCCAAGAAAAGACCGTGAGTGCCAGCAGTAATATCTTCACCAGCTTTATATCCCAAAGCGGTGTTGAAGTTTGCTGAACCATCATCATTAGCTAAAGCATCAGTGCCTATACCAACTGTGCCACCTGATGAGTTTGTAACAGCATCCGATAAATCATTAAGGGCTTCAGCGCCACCACCACCAGCAGCTTCCCAACCAGCTTCACCACTTGCATCCACGGTAAGGACATAATCTTCAGTAGCCGTAGAGTCCTTGATAATGAAGTTTAAACCCGGTACTCTAAACTTAGTAACATTTGTGTCACCTATAGTAATTTCGTTTGATACATTTGTTGCTGAAGCAGCAGCATCATGTCCAATGATGATGTTATTTGAACCATCAACAAGCGCATCACCGGCAGATGGGCCGAGAATTGTATTGTCGGCCCCCGTAGTTACGTTAGTGCCTGCTTGATAGCCTAACATGGCGTTTGAGGCACCGCTGGTTAAATCATAACCTGCTCGGTAGCCAACAGCGATATTATAATTACCAGTAGTAACACCTAAGCCAATCGCATCATAACCAAGACCAATGTTGTAACTGCCGGTTGTTGCGCTATCGCCCGCTTGATAGCCCATAAAGTTGTTGTATGCGCCGCTGGTCAAATCCTGTCCGGCATTAGAGCCAATAGCGATATTGTCAGCACCAGTAAGAACACCACTATAAATTGCGTTATACCCAATAGCAATAGTGCGTTCAGCAGTAGTGGCATTAGAGGCTGCTTGATAGCCCATCATGATACCGTATGATGCGGTGGTTAAATCGTTACCGGCGTTAAATCCAACAGCAACATTATAATCACCAGTAAGAACACCAACAGCAAGTGCCTCATATCCAATGGCGACATTTCGTATACCAGTTGTTACAGCTTGTGCCGCCCGGGAGCCAGCAAAGAAGTTGCCCGAACCAGAGGTTAATCCCTTACCAGTAAAGAAGCCAAAAGAAATATTGTCAGCACCAGTTATAGTAGCGGTGCCCATAGCGTAGTTGCCAATAGCAATAGAGTTTGAAGCAGTAGTTATAGTTGCGCCTGCACCAGTTCCAGCAATGAAATTACCAGCGCCAGAGGTTAAAGCATCACCTGCTCCATTGCCAAAAACTATGTTATTGTCGCCACTAAGAATTCCCGTGCCAATTGCACCTTTACCAATAGCAATAGAGTTTGAAGCAGTAGTGGCGTTAAAGCCTGCTTGATAGCCCATCATGACGTTGTAGGTGCCGCTGGTCAAATCATTGCCAGCTTGACGACCAATAGCGGTGTTATCAGTACCAGTCATAACGCCTACACCAATTGCTTCATAGCCGATAGCAATAGGATAATTTGATGTAGTGGCCTGTAGTCCCGCCTCATAACCAACAAACACACCACCAGTGCCTGAAGTAATGTCTTCACCAGCTTTATAACCCAATGCGGTGTTAAAGTTATCTGATCCGTCATCGTTAGCTAGAGCATTAGTGCCTATACCAATCGTCTGTCCGCTATCTAATGTTTTGGCATCAGATAGATCATTAAGTGCTGACACACCACCAGCAGCATTGATTCTATCATCAATAGCAGCAGAGGTCATCAACGATGTGTCATTATCAGCAAATGATTCAGCAGAAGTTTGAACAGTCGTAAGAGTTACACTATCGAAAGTAAACCCGGTGCCAATCGATGGTGATGTGAGAGTTTTATTCGTGAGAGTTTGAGACCCAGTAAGTGTTGCTACGGTAGAGTCAATGTTTAGTGTGACTGCTCCACTAGCACCACCACCGCTCAATCCAGTTCCTGCTGTTACTCCAGTGATATCACCAGTAGTAGTGCTGTAACCATAAGCCTCAATCTTATCAGCAATCGCTGCTGAAGTCATTAGGCTTGTGTCATTATCAGCAAAGGATTCAGCAGATGTTTG